>Ga0315336_1001436_pt1 | contig 46354 bp, 43 predicted proteins | sample ASW5metaG_FD_204512 | JGI IMG/M metagenome (GOLD analysis project Ga0315336, IMG submission 204512) | Ammonia-oxidizing marine archaeal communities from Monterey Bay, California, United States - ASW #5 | ecosystem: Environmental > Aquatic > Marine > Intertidal zone | place: USA: California... | reverse complement strand
GTAAAAAGGCTTTGCGAAGAGATTTTGGCGCTGTTGGGGGCCCTCCAAGCACCTGCGGGTCCCGGCAACGCGCCGATCGGACAACTCGACCCGCCGGGCCCGGCCCAATCCCGCCGCCCGAACTCATGCCTCCCGCTCTCAGAAGCGGCGGTTTAGACACGGGCTGCTAAGCCACTGCTGTAGACATGACGAAGACTCCGACTAGAGATGTGACTCTAAGTCATTTAAACATAGTAATGTTATCTCTCTGAAGATAGTCCAATGGTGGTACTTCTCCAATGTGTCGGGGATGACGTTTTACGACGACTACGCAAAGACCGAGTTCCAAAATCAGTTCAGCCGAGCGATGCATATCTTCACCAGTAATGACGACTCGCTCACGTCCTTCCCCGAAGAGGTGGGTTTCCTGCCCGGCCTCATCGGAACTTTTTGCGACTCCATTCGGACCTTCGTGAAAGCGACTGCCGGCTCAACCGGTCAACGCAACACCCGAGTTAAGTCCTTTGACTGGCGTATCCGAACACCGAGAGGGCACCCATCATCCGAAGCCCCAACTGCGACGACGCAACTTCTTGTACTTCAACAGGATCCAGAGACATGTGTTGTGTCCTCATCGCTACCCTTTTAGTTTCTTAGGCCTACACTTCACCTTTCCTTCCAGGAAGGGTGTTGCATCGACCTATTGAGACCACCACCTATCCCGCCACGAAGTTCGAAGTCCTCTACCCGTACGACGTCAACGACCACACTCTGACCCGTGTCGTGAACTTTCCCGACACGGATTGGACCCCATCAAACCTTGAAGTCCTCAAGACGGAGAACTTCATCTATACCGGGGACCGGCAGCTCGACAAATCAGTTGAATCAATCCAGTTCCCCTTCGACAAAGGGTTTCCGCGCAACCGTTCGTCGCACCTGATCGGCGTATTCGGGGCAAGCGAGCCGTGGAACTGGGAGCGACGGCTCGCACAGGCAGAAGCAATCGAGTCGGTCGTCCTGTGGGCCCTTGATCAATTCTCGATGATCGGCTATCCCTTACCGCTCAAGTCCGGGAGACGCCGCAGTTCATTCGTCAGTTAACAACTGAAGTCGGCGAAGGGCGCCGAGTAAGACGACTAATTCTAAGGCTATGAGAGCAATCGCGCGCTTTCTGACTCTGGCGATGCTGCTCAGCACAACTGCGCCCGCGATCTCCGTCAAGGTACTCACCGCGAACCCCAAGCAAAGAACGGTCATCCTCCTACTCCCGATGCACACCACCCGCATCCATGCCCAACTCGCACTCGACGAGCAAAGGCTGCGTGTGGAACCGGGCAAGTTCTACGAAGCGGAGATCGTCAGCGGCGAGTTCGACACCATCAAGCGCAACTGGCTGCAGATCAAACCGGAGAAGGGTCCCAGTGTCCGATTCCGGGTGAGGCGGATCGAATTTCTCGATTAGCCCCGGTCGGAAAACAATACCTCTTAGTCCTCAGTACCACTTGCGCTCGCGAATCTCGATTCCCTGCCCCTCAAGCCCGGCCGCGAACACCTTCAAGTCTGAACCCCGGTAATGATACGGATAGACCACCTTCGGCTTGAAGGCCTTCACCGCTACGGCGGCCTCGTCGGGCGGCATTGTATAAGGAAGATTCATGCACACGAAGGCGACATCGATATTCTTCAAGTTCCGCATCTCGGCAACACCCTCCGTGTCTCCGGAGAAATACAAGCGCTTCCCACCGACTGTAAGCACATAGCCATTGCCTCGCCCCTTGTCGTGAAAGAGTTGGCCGGGCCTCGGGCCTCGCTGCACGTTGTACATCGGGATCGCCTCAATATGAACACCGAAGAGTTCGGTCGTCTCGCCGTTCACCAGCACCTTGGCCTCGGTCACGGTCTTCGCCACGGCCGCCGGAGCCAAGATCTGCGTGTTCGACTTGCGAATCGCTGCGATCGCCTTCGGGTCCATGTGGTCGCTATGAATGTCGGTAATGAGAATCACGTCCGCTTTCGGCAGGGATGAGTAGTCAGCCCGGCTCCAGGGGTCCACATACCAAGTCCGGCCATCAATCTCGAGCAATACGGTGCCATGCATCACAGGCGTAATCTTCACATCGCCGGCCGAGGTTGATACAGTATCAGCCGCCAACCCAAGGGCCAACGAACCAACTGCAAGAAAAAGCGCCACAATCCTCATACAAGAACCCTCCGAGCGACAGTCTAGCACTAGCGATAGAAACGAGCCTGATGTTGGCTCGACGCGCAAAAAGGCGCTAAGATTTCAAGTACAAACCATCACCTAGGAGAGGCCATGAGCTACACCTATGAGCAACTCAAGCACACCAAGGTCGCCGACTTGCGCGACATCGCCAAGGGTCTCGATCACGAGGCTCTGCAAGGTTACACCCAGTTACAGAAGGACCAACTCGTCCTTGCCCTGTGCACAGCGTTGGGGATCGACCCGCACGAGCATCACGCGGTCAAGGGGCTTGACAAGGCCGCCATCAAGAAGCAGATTCGCGAACTGAAAAACGACCGGGACGTCGCCGTCGGCAAGCACGACCACAGGGAACTCAAGGTCATCCGACGCAAAATTCACCGTTTGAAGCGGGCCATCCACAAGGCCACGGTGTAACAAACATCGCGGAAAGTCGCCCCGTGATGCGGTGATACAATGCGCGGGAGCTCTTTCTATGTTCACCTGGGAATGCCCGAGCTGTGGCAAAGAACTCAACATCGACGCCGGGCAGTGCCCGAAATGCGGCGCGCAATTCGGCGAGCCCGAAGAAGCTGAGAGCATCATCGCCGACCCGCAACCGTCGGCCGCTCCCGCGCCACCACCCACTGCCTCAACGCCGCCTCCGGTTCCTGCACGAACAGCGACCCAGGCAGTCACCGGGGCACTGATCGCCGCCCCGGCCAAAGCCGCACCACCGGCGCCTGTAGCCACGCCCGTGTGGCAAGACCGACCGAGTGCCCCCCCGATTCAAGAGTACGATCCGGCAAGAACACCCGCTCCATACGGCATTCAGAGAAAGCATCTCGCCGTCGTACTCGCTGTGCTCCTGATCGCGATAGCCGGCGCTGTCTATCTCGCGCGCCCTGACCTTTTTCTCGGCAGGCAGGATATTGCTTTCGAGGAAGTACCGCTGTCGGACACGGTCGGCTTCGCGTCAGCCGCTTTCGGCGATCTGCAAGTCGCCGGTGTCCGACCACTGTACACAGACGATCTGAAAACGAGGGTGCTCTTCGTCGTGATCAACCATGGCGAAACGCCTCAGGCCGGTGTCAGCATCCAAGCCCATCTCAGCCATAAGGACGCGCCTCTCGATGCACCGCCGCTCGCCAGCTTCGCCGTCGAATTCAACGAGGAGCTCGCGCCGGGGGAGTCACGCGAGATCGAGACGGATTTGATGGCGTTCAGCACCCTGGCGGCATTCCCGTCATGGAACAAACTACGCATTGACCTGGAAGGCGAGTAGCTAGCGCCCCGGAACCACGACCCAAATCCAAGGAGCACACATCCAATGATCCGCAACACACTGATTTGTCTGTTTTGTCTCGCGCTACTCACCGCCTTAGCCCACCCGGCCTCGGCCCAAGGTGTCCGCTACTGGACGGATGCTGAGCTGAAGGCCAAAGCCAAGGAGATGGCGCCCAAGATCAACGAGCAGCACTTTGCTCTCGATCGCCTCGGCGACTGGGGCAGCCACTACGCGCTGATGGTCCACCGCGAAGGTAACGGTCCTTCCGAGATCCACGACATGTATACCGATTTCTATGTCGTCCAGAGCGGAGAGGGCACCTTGATCACCGGGGGCGAGATAGTCGAAGCCAAGACGACCGATCCAGGCGAGGTTCGCGGCACCGGCGTCAAAGGAGGCAAGAAGCGCCCGCTTAAGCCCGGCGACACCGTCAACATCCCGCCGAAGACCCCTCACCAAGTCGTCGTTCCGGACGGCAAGACCATTACGTACCTCATCCTCAAGGTGAAAGCAGAGTAGATCGAGCCCGGATCTGCTGTAAAATAGAGCCCAGCGTCGCTGCCCACGGCCTTCCGATGTGATGCATCGGAGATTCGAGGCCGACCAATGATTTCAAAGGCACTGGTGCGGCAGATTGAGGACCATTCCGCTCGCCTCGCCCAAGAAGTTCTAGCGGCGATCCGCAACGACAGCCGGACGCAGTCGTACCATCACCTTACGGAGGCGCACGTTCGGGGCGCAGTCGAAGGGCTGTTCCAAAACCTGGAACATTGGCTGAGTTCTCGCACCGACTTCGCGGTCGAGCGGCACTATCAGAAGATCGGGCACCAACGGTTTTTGGAGGGCGTGCCTCTGAGCGAGGTGATTTACGCCTTCTCTTTGGTGCGGGCAACCCTGATCCGCTTCCTTCGCGGATCCGTTGTGGGTGACACAGCGGACCTCCACGTCGAGTACGAGCTCGCGCTCTCGATATCGGAATTTAACGAGAAGTCAATCTACTATGTCTCGCGCGAATACGAGGATGCCCGCAAGGCCGGCGTTCAGTCCTCGCAGAGACCCGAAGCGACCGTAAAGGAGTTCGTGCCGCGGCAGCCGAAAGAAGCTTGGGACCCCGCCGAGGAATGGAACGCCCACATCAGCCGCGGCGGCGACATCGGCGAAATGGGCGGCTAGCCCGCGGGGGGAGCCGTCGGGGCTTCTCGAACAGCGATCGTCATACCTTCGCGGCTTGCGATCGTCGTTTCATCGTCGCAATCCACTTCGATCACGATCTCCGTGATCGTGATCGGATCGGCAGTACTCAGCGCGATTTCAGGAACGAATGCGTTGATCTGGTAGAGTCCTACGCTTGTTGCCTGCAACACGGCGCCCAGTACGGTGGCCTCGACGCCGGCAATCAGCACCCGCACGTTCTTGCGTGTGAACAACGCACCCGCCGGCGGAGTGTTGCCCGTTTCGAGCGATTCCTGCTGGTCGACAGGCCCCAGACCTGTGCACCAGATCGTGATCACGCCACCTATAGCGGCTGGCTGCGCAGGGACGGGGACTGAATTCGGAGGCTGCGCCCACGTTCCTGTGATCACGTCATCATTGCCCAAGCTGAAGTTGGTCACGATTGCCTGTTGGCTTCCTGCAGGAAATTCGAAGATGCCCGGCGATGCCAGGGCGGCCGGAACTTCGAAAGTGGAACTCATCCCTCCCTTGCCCGAATCTTCCTCCAACTCAATCGCGACTTCAACCATACCGTCGGAAACGTCAAGGTCGACCGGCACCTGAACATTGGCTTGATCCAACGGAAGATCGAAGGAGCCAAGCAGCGCTGCCGGCTTCCCGTCGAACTTGATTGAGAAGCCGTTGTAATCCAGGTTCAGCGGGATCGACATGCTGACCGTGGTTGCCCGGGCAAAATCACCGAACACTGAAGCGAGACCAATGGGCGAGATCAGCGGCAACCCCGCTGCGGCGTCAACAACGCCCACGATCTCACGCGTGGGAAATTCCGCGCCCTTGGAAAGGTCAACGCCGCCTGAAAGCATCTGACCAGCACCGAAACCCACAACAACCACGAACACTAGTAGTACGATTTGCGACGTTCCGTAGCTCATGCGCTCTCTCGTCAAAGGGGGATTTATTCCTCTTGCCTGTCTATGATCTCATGCTTCGGCGGCCTATTGGACCACCTGGACAAAGATTTACCACCAAGTGTCAGATTCCTCACACCAGCTAGCGAGCCACCTCAAGTGCCTCTAGAGCCTTCCGAACCTCCGGGTTTTTCCCCCCGTTCAGCCACACAGCCAACTCAGCCTCCTGTCGCGCCCGGTCAAGAAGCCCTTGCTCGGAGAGCACCCGCGCCAACAACAAGTGGGGCTTGTACCAATGAGGCGCGCTTCGAATCGCTTCACGCGCTGCGTTCTCGCCGGCAGGATAGTTGCCGCTTGCCGAGAGGGAAGCTGCCACACCATAAAGCGCATTCGGGCGTTGATCGGATCGTACCGCCGCCCGCTGCGACGTCTCCATCACCACCTGCATTGCCGCGATACGCCCCGCGATGTCGGGGGCGTTGTTCGCTAGCAAGTCCATTGCCTGCGTGAACCAGATATCCGTATTCATCCCCCAGGGTTGCACTCGCCGGACCTGCTCATACGCTTGCAGCGTGCCCAGAACATTTCTTTCCTCCACTCGTAGCCGGGCCCACTGCAGAGCCCGGTCCGCCAACACCAACTGTCCGCCGAACGTCAGCAGCAGCACACTCACTCCCAACACACCCACGCGTGCTATCCGGCGATACGTAACCGGCACCCGCGATGCATTCGGAACAACGGTCCAAGCCACCAAGAGAACGGTCCCGGTGTAGAAGGCGAGAGCCGTCGGCACCGTGAACACAAGAAACTGCTGACTCACCAGTCCGGCGACGAACGACGCCACGAGCAAACCAACCGGTACGTCTTCGCCGGAAGCGGCCCGCCTTGCCGTGATCCCCCCCCGCTTTGCCGCGACCAACGGTACCACCACGAGCCCCAACAGAACCGCCAACCCCAGCAGCCCCTGAGCCGTCGCCGCATCCAGAAGGACGTTGTGTGGCGACTCGTAATAGGAGTCCGGATACGCCTGCGCCAACGCAACCGACTGATATCGCGGAAACACATTCGCGAACGTCTCCAGCCCCGCACCCACCGGCCAGAAATCAAGAGCCATCCGCGCCGAATCGCCCCACAACCACAACCGGCCGCCTCCGCCGACATCTTCTTCCGCCCACGCGATGCGGGTTCGGATCTGGTCCCCTGCCGGCGACACATAGAACACCACCGCCGCGATTGCCGTCGCCGCCGTAATCGACAGGGCCCGCCATCTGGGACGCGACCGGTACCACAGCAACAGTACGACCCCGCCCACCGCGAGACCCAGTAGCGCCGACCGCGTTCCGGTGAGGACAATCGCTATCGCGCACAGCGCTACCGCGACGACACCAATGACGCGCCACCAACGCGACGAGTCGCTCCGGACAAGCGCCCCCGCCAGGAAGAGCGTATACAGCAAGTAAGTCGCGAAGTAGCCCGCGTGTCCAAGCGTTCCCGGCGGCCGCACAATCGAGCTTCCTCCCATCGGCGCCCCGTACGCACTCGCGGGCAAGAGTGGGTCGATCCCGAAATACTGCGCAATTCCGTAGACGGCGGTCAGCCCGCCGGCGACGGAGACCGCCCGAAGCAACAGGACGTAGCGGTGACGGTCGGCGACGAGCCATCCCAGCAGCACGAGCGTGAACATCAGCAAGCCAAGGTGAGGAACCAACCCCAGTCGCCGCCAATTCGTACCGGCAAACGATAGCGGTGTTTGCGTTGAGAAAACCGTCGAAACTACCAGCGAAAGCGCCTGTGTGCCGATCAGCGCTACAAACCAGCGGACCATGCTACCCGTGAGTGCCGCTTCGAGCCCCGGCCCATAGCCGCGCCAGAAGAGCACCGCTACGCCTGTCCCGCACAGCAGAACGATGACCTTCGGCGTGATGTCGAAATGGAATGACACCCCGGGCAGGATCAACAGCGGAACGCCAACGAGAATGGCGAGAATCAGCCGGTCCAGCAGTTGGCCCGGCCCGTCTTGCGGAAACCGCTCAATTCGGGAAGCCCATCGGGAACGTAGCGTCACGTGTGAACCGGCACATTAGTACCGTAACTAAAACAGTCTATCTCCAGTATCATCTGGTAGAAGGTGATTCTGGCCATGGACCCGGCAGGCGGCCAATCAGGGGGCCGCCCACTTATGGCGGAGACGTTCGACGGCTACTCGTTTCTCATGCACCTCGCGCGCCGCTGGCGCGTGCCGGCGGCGGCTTGCGCTGTGGCGGGCGGACTCGCGCTCATCATCAGCCTGCTTCTCCCGGAGAAGTACACCGCCACAGCCCGCATCCTCATCGAACCACCAGGCAGCAGCGACCCACGCGCAGCGATGGCGGTTAGCCCGGTCTACCTCGAATCGCTGCGCACCTACGAGCACTTCGCTCGCAGCGACAGCCTGTTTGCGCGCGCCGTCAACGAGTTCGCGATACGCGACACGGCAGACCCTGAGCCTCTCTCGACCCTCAAGAACAGAGTTCTCGAAGTCGACATCCCGCTGACGACAAAAATTCTGGAGATCGCGGTCACGTTGCCCGACCCCGCCATAGCCCAGCAACTTGCGGCTTTCATCGCCGAAGAAACGGTCCGACTCAACGAACAAACCAACTCCGAAAGCGGTCGTGCCCAGAACGACCCCATCGAGACGATGCGCCGCGCCGCGCAAGATCGAGTCAAACAAGCCGAAATTGAGTCGATGCAAGTAGCGAAGAAGGGGCCCGTAGCAGGACTTGCCGAGGAATTCGAAGCCCTCGTGAACGCGCGTTCTCTCGTGCAGCGGCAACGCTTCATGGTGTGCGATCTCGAAGGGAAACAGCAGGCCGACGTCTCGGCCGACGAGACGGAATCACTCAAACAGCGGCTCACAGGCACACAGCAATGGCTCGCCCGCCTCGACCAGGAAATCGCCGACCTCGACCGACAAATCAATCGCACGCGTCTCACTTTGGAAACCCGCAGCGCGCGCCGCGGCCAGATTGATGCGGAACGCTCAGCAGCATGGGCCGCCCTCGAAGAGATCGAATCACGCTTGACGCAGGCTCGCTCGGCGCACGCGGGGCGCGGCGAACGTTTGCAGGTTATCGACCCCGGCGTCGTACCCGAAAAACCCACTTCCCCTAATATCCCTTTGAACGTCTTGATCGCGCTCGTATTCGCGATGCTCGCCTCGTTGCTGTACGTCACACTAGAGTTCAGTTTCCAACTCAGGCGCGCAGAGGCCCGCCGCGAGTCTCTGCGCATGACAAGCCATGGCTGATTCAGCCCTTGCCCCACCCCGCAGCGGCGAACCACGCGTAGCGCTCGTCCACGATTGGCTCACGGTAAATCGCGGCGCGGAGAAGGTTCTGCTTGAGCTGTGCCGGCTTTTCCCATCCGCTGAGATCCACACACTACTCTGGAATCCGGGCAACGTCCATCCGGAGATTGACCGTCGCGTTGTTCAAACATCATTCCTGCAGCGCTTCCCCGGCGCGCCGCGGCTCTACCGCAATTACTTGCCGTTGTTCCCGAAAGCGATTGAGTCATTGAAGATCTCCGACGCTGACATCCTAATCAGCAGCAGCCACGCCGTCGCGAAGAGTGTGATCGTGCCTGAAGGAGCCCGCCACGTCAGCTACGTTCACACACCAATGCGTTACCTCTGGGGGGACACGGCGAGTTACTTCCAGTTTGGACGCGGCCGCCATCTAAAGAGCGCGGCACTAAAGGCCGTGTCACCCTACCTGCGCCGCTTCGATGTGAGAACGGCAGATCGGGTCGAGCACTTCATCGCGAATTCCGAGAATGTCCGGGAGCGCATCCGCCAGGTGTACGATCGCGAGGCCGCCGTCATTCATCCGCCGGTCGATACGGACTTCTACCACCCCGACCCGGCCGCCGGCGGCGACTATTACCTCATTGCGTCCGCGCTGGAGCCTCACAAGCGAATCGACCTCGCCGTGCGGGCCTTCGCAGGTATGGATGCCCCCCTCGTGGTCGTCGGCGCTGGAACGCAGCAAGCTGAGCTACGCTCGATCGCCGGCCACAACGTGAGCTTCGTGGGACGCGTGTCGGACGAGGAGTTGCGCAGGCTCTATCGTGGTTGTCGCGCCGCGCTTCTGCCGGGCGTCGAAGACTTTGGGATCGTGCCGGTCGAAGTCCAAGCCTGTGGCCGCCCCGTGATTTGCTTCAAGAAGGGCGGAGCGTGCGAAACCGTGATCCCGGGCGAAACAGGCGTGTATTTCGAGGCCCAGAAAGCCGGGGCGTTGCGGGCGGCCATCGCGGAATCGGAACAGATTGCCTGGGATCCCGAGCGCATCCGACGGAACAGCTTGCGGTTCTCACGGGCATATTTTCGGGATAGAATGAAACAATTCTTTGCGTCCCACCTGGGGCTAGCCTGGGGCTCTTCATCCTCCCCGGGTGATCGCCGTAAAGAGCTGCGCTTCGCCTGACACCCCGCCACAATCCGGCATTTCAAAGGCTCGCGTTCTACGAGGAAGTCTCGTGGTGGGCGGGGGCCTGTTCGCGGCACAGATTCTCGGATTCATTCGCCAGATCATCATCGGATACCTGCTCGGGACCGGCTCCGAAGCCGACGCACTCTCGGCCGCCATGGCCCCCATCGAGACTTGGTGGACCATCTTCGCCGTCGCCCTCATCTTCGGTTTTGCACCCTTTTTCTCTGAAGAGCGCGCCGACGGCGGCTATCGCGTGCAGGGGGTACTGTGGCCCGTCGTGCAGCTTTCCGCCGTCGCAACCGCCCTGAGCATCCTGCTGGCCAAGCCCATCCTGCTGGCATTCGCACCGGGGCTCGACAAGCAGGCAATATTGCACGGCGTGCGGCTGCTTCAGATCTTGAGCGCTTCGATCATTCCCATCAGCGCCTCCTTCGTATACGCGGCCTTTCTCTATAGCCGCCGCCGGTTCCTCATCGCGTCGTTGCCGCACGCCACGGTCAACCTCACCACGATCATTGGGGCGCTGGCCCTGTTCGACCGTTGGGGCGCTGACGGGTTCGCGATCGGATACATCATTGGCGCTTGGCTCCAGCTCATCGTGAATCACCTCTACGCACGCCCGCTGATGGCGCAACAGAAAGGCAAGGTAGCAAAGCTAAGCATTCGCGAGGTCGTTTCCGCGCCCGGAGCGATTCTCGTGCAGTCCACAGCGAACGAATTGAACATCGCCGTGAGCCGCGCCTACGCGTCCACGTTCGGCCTGGGTATGACAGCGGCGTTCGAGTTCGGCTTCAAGTTGCTGCGTGTACCCGCCGCTCTGCTGGTGATTCCGCTATCGCAGGCACTGTTACCTGAACTCGTGGGCGACTCCAGTGGCAACGGCCACACTCGCGACGGGTTACGCGCCACCCGTAAAGCGACATGGCTGGCCGCGGGGTTGTCAGCCGCCGGGTTCGCGGTCATGATTCTGATTCGGCAGCCGCTCGTCTCGCTGCTATTCGAGCGCGGTGAGTTTGGAGAGGCCTCGACCGCCGCTGTGGCGCTCATCCTACTAAGCTACGCCCCGGCTATGCTGGGCCGCGTCATCGCGGACTTCCTCTCACGCTTACTGTTCGCGATGAGCAAAGTGCGTGTGCCGGCCGTCGCTTCTGTCGTTGCTGTCGCTGTGAATCTCATCATCTGTCTCCTGATACCCTCAACGTTGCCTGAGCTGATCGGCCTGGGCGCGTTTGTGGGATTCGCTGTCGCGGCGGTCACGCTGATCCGATACGTCGGCGTGCTGCAACGAGATGCATGAACATTCACTCGGTTCCGTTCCGATAGCTCCCCGGCGGGAATGGCTACTGCCGGGCTTGGCCGTGGGTGTTGTCGCGGCCGGTGTAGCGGTATGCCTGGAACCACTGGGTCTGCTCATTGCCTTCGCGGCGGTCTTGCTCGTGGCCGTTGCCTGGTGGGCATGGGGCGGCTACGACCGCTGGTTTGTTGCTTTCGCCATCGCGACCTGCCTGCTTCCGCCGCTACCAATCGCGTTGGGTACGACCGGGCCCCACGTCGCGATCGGCGCTGCTTTCCTTGGACTCTGGATGGGATTGGCGCACCTTACTACTTGGCGCATCCAAAACGATCTCCTGACGATCTCTCTGATTGCATTCTGGCTGGTACTCGGGCTCTCGGTTTCCCTGGCCGCGATCAACGCCCCTCTATCCGTCGCCGCCATCGGAGCCGCCCGCTTGGGGCTACTCGGAATCAGTGTCTACGCTTTCTTCTACTTCGCTTACTGCCCACCCGGCAACAGCACACTCCGGCTGGTCTGGTGGATCAAGCTGCTATACGGGCTTGGGGTGACGGGCGCCGGATTCGCATGCGTCGACTTCTACTTTCAATGGCCGCCTCCGGCGGGCTTCGGCGAGCAGTTCGTATGGCTCATCGGGGTCGTTTACCGGCGAGCACAGGGATTCTTTTATGAGGCAAGCACGCTTGGGAACTTCTGTGCGTTCTTCCTCTTGCTCGTTGGAACCATTTGGGTACGACGGGACTCCAGACCCATGTTGCTGAGTCCCTGGATACTGGCGACCGGAGCGATCGTACTCGCGACGGCGCTACTCTTCTCATTCTCCAGATCGTCGTTGCTTGCCCTGATGGTATCGGCGTGTGGCTTGCTATTTCTTGAACGCCGTCACGTGCGCGTCGGACGCTGGTTTGCCGTCGCCTCCGCGGGAGTCATCGGTGTATTGGTGCTCGCATACGTATTGGCGCCGGAGTTCACCAAAGCGTATCTGCTGCGGTTATGGTTGACTGTAATGGGGATCTTGCACGCACCGGATGTGTGGTCTTCCGGCCGCTGGACAAACTGGAGTCTACTCCTCAACTTTCTGGCGGAGCACCCTCAAAAACTTCTACTTGGCATCGGCTACGCAACTCTCCCGCACACCGATTTGCTCGGCCGTCCGATCGTCGGCGACAACATGTACCTCAGCATGTTGGTTGAGACAGGCATCCTGGGCGTAGCGGCCATGGGAGTCTTCCTCGCCGCTCTCCTCAGCACCGCGTATCGCGTTTCACGAAGCAAGGACGCAATGGCCTCACTGGTCGGGACGTGGCTCTTCTGCTTTTGGGTCGGCCAGCTTGCACAGATGCTCTCAGTCGACGTCCTGACGTTCTGGCGTGTTCTACCGCTATATCTCGGACTCCTCGGCATGGCCGCGTACCGGGCAAATCGATCAGCCCGTGCGGAACCAGCGACATGAGAATCCTGTTCCTTGACCAGTTCAGTGATTTGGGTGGCGCGCAGCAGTCCCTGCTGGACCTCTTGCCCGCGATTCGCGACGAAGGATGGTCGGCTCATGTCGCGGCTCCTGGTGATGGGCAACTCGCTGCTCGGTCCGTGGAGTTCGGCGCAACGTACCAGCAACTTCCCCTGGGCAAGTATCGTTCCGGCCCGAAGCCCTGGACGGACGCTGTACGCTTTGTTTGGCAGACACCCACACTCGCCAGGCAGATCAAGAAACTTGCCCAAGACACGCAAGCCGACCTTATCTATGTGAATGGGCCGCGCCTGCTTCCCGCCGCTGCTAGAGCTACCACTGCATCGACACCACTACTCTTTCATTGTCATAACCACCTCCATCAGCGCACTGCCGCCATCGTCGCCGGACGAGCCCTGCGGCGGGTCAATGCGACCGTTGTTGCCTGCTGCCGGTTTGCCGCCGTGCCCATCGCTGATTACGTGTCGAAAGAGAGGCTGCACATCGTCGAGAACGGTGTGGCCGAAGCTCCCGAGCGAGCCGGCTCCGGCAACATGCGCATCGGCATGGTTGGGCGGATCTCACCGGAGAAAGGCCAGATCGAATTTCTCCAAGTGGCCCGGCAGATTGTGAGAGCTTTCCCCCTATACCGCTTCGTCATCGCGGGCGACGTACTGTTTGAAGACGCCCGAGCTGACAGCTACCACCGAAGAGTACGCAGGGAAGCTGAAGGGCTCCCGGTGGAATTACTCGGCTGGCGCGACGACGTTTACGACGTCATGCAGCAACTCGACATCCTCGTCGTCCCTTCAATCCAAGAACCGGGAATGCCGCGTGTCGTTCTCGAAGCGCAGGCCTGTGGCGTTCCCATCATCGCCTTTGCCACCGGCGGTATCCCCGAAGCTCTCACCCATGGCGAAACCGGTTTCCTCATCAACCCACCCACAGCCAACGAACTCGCCGCCAAACTTCTCGCCCTGCTCATGCGCTCGCCTGAGCAGCTAGCCGTCGTAGGCCAAGCAGGCCGCCGCGCCTGGCGGCAACGGTTTACGCTGGAGACGTTCCAGCGGCAGTTGCTCGAACGCATCCGAGCCGCTGCCGGGCAACCCAGCAATGACGCCCACCGACGCGGCAACGACTAAATCAACTCCCGGCTGGGAGGCCCGCTTCGAATCCTTTCATCTAGCCATCGTTTTTGCCGCCGCCCTGCTGATCCGCCTGTGTATCATTCACATCTACCCCATCATCTTCGGCGGTGACAGCATCGTCCGCCTCTATTACCACGACCGCGTCCTCATCTCGCACCAACTACCCGTGCTGCAGTCCGCCGTCCACCTCATCATGGGCCTGACGAACGACCCGCTGTGGGTCCGCTACTTCGTCGCGCTGGCGGGCGCTGTCGCCGGTGTGGCGTTCTATTACCTCTGTGCACGCCTGCTCGGAGGCGGTCCCGCGCTCGCGCCCGCCGTGTGGTTCGCGATACATCCTTTCGTCGTTGCCTACTCGACTGTCCCGTATCAGGAGATCCTGATGCTCAGCGGACTTTGTTTACCTTCGCTTTTTTCTTCGACGAACGATGGTGGCTGGCGAGTCTGTGGCTCGGCTTCGCGTGCCTGTCGAGATACGAAGCCTGGGGCGCGGCTGCGGTCTTGGCGGGTGCCTATTGGATGCAACATGACCGAAAAGCAAGCGCGGCACTCAAAGCGGTGGGTTTCTTTGGCTGGGTTCCTTTACTTTGGGTCGCCTATCACCAAGGGCTTTCGCCCAGCGGGTCTTTTGTTCTTGATGCGGGCTTGAATTGGGATAGACTTTGGCGCTATGTCTAACTCGGCTACATCACTGTCAAAGATACGCCCTTCCCAGTCCTCGTCCTGGCCGGATTCGGTGTCTGGCAAGTCTGGAAGCAACGCCTATGGTGCTCCCGCCGCCACCTGACACTCGCCGCATTCGTGGTGCTGTTTCTGGTTGCGATTCTGTTCTCAGGACATGGCGACCGCGACAACCCCGACCGCTGGGACTCGGCCCGCGAAGCTCATATCCTTTTTGCGGCGACCGCGTTCCTGGCCGGACCGGGCTTTTCCCGCATTCGCCGTGGCCGGACAGCTATCTGGATCGCATGTGTCGCCATCGGCCTCCTTATGGCTGACCGCTTCGTCGCCCGAGAAACCTCCGAACCGCACCTACAGCTCAGCTATGCACTCGCCGAATGGATTGACGACAATGTAGGGCAAGAGGAGCAAGTCGTCATCCTCACAGCCCCGTTACCGGACGATGCAGGTCAACGCTTCCTCGATAACGCCCAGCGCTCGGGCGACGCCCCTGGACGTCGCCAAACCCTCGAACTGCTCGCTGATATCGACCCCGCGCCGCCCGACTTCCAGTGAACCGTAGTCCACTCGCGCCTTGGCCTGGCGCAATTGCGCAATCTCTCGACCATCCCTCTGCCTGAGCAAGATCGCACCGCTTTCGCCGATGAGATGCGACGGCTCTACGGCGACCGCTCCCTCACCCGCCCCACTGACTGGGTCGCCGTTTGGAGCGACTTCAATCCCACCACCACCGCCAAAACCGAGGTCCTCGACCTGATCGTCATCGACCAGCCCCTGCACGCACTCGTTGAAGGCGACTTCTCAGTCCAGATCTTTCGCTTGGGAGCGAACTAGGAAGTCACAGGACCTCAACCGTCACGCCTCCTTGCGACTTTGGCCCGCCGATCTCGCCTTCCACAATCACCGCCCCCGGCCCTATCCCCTGTGGAAGAATGACGTTGATCTGAAATAGCCCGGTAAAGGCCGGCGCCATCCCCGCGAACGTCACCTGTGCCTCAATCCCGCCAACCCGGACCACCACCGGTTCATCAAAGAAGCTCAGATTCGCACCACCTCGCGCCAACTCGCCCGTCGCCAGGGCGGGATCGATCGCGCCCTGCCCCGTACCAAAGAGCGAGATATACGATCCGCGCGCCGCTGCACTACCCGGGCCGTTCACCGTGCCGTTCTGATTGAGTACAATTGCCTGCGTCGTTTCCGGGAAGACGAAGACGCCCGGGTTCGTCGAAATCACCGGAACGACCTGCGCAGCGCCAGCCAACTGCTTGTGACTCACGACGACAAGAGCGTTCCTCAAGCCTGCGATCTCTATCGGCGCCAACGCGTTGATCTGGTCGTGACGCACAAAGAACAACGGCAGAGGAATGCCGTTGGCCGTCACCGACACATCCCCGGCCAGCGTTACCAACCTACCCGTCACCGGATTCAGGCCTTCGCTCACACCATCCGCCGGGCCAAGATCCATGCCGAAGATCGAAATGATCTCCCCCGGCGCTATCCCCCGCGGCAGGAAGTTAGCGCCGTTCACCACCACGTCCGACGTGAACTGAGGTAGTTTCCTCGCCTCAATAATCGTGAAGCCCCCCGAGTACGCCGATGTCTCCGTCTCGGAAGTGATCCGCAGCGTCACCTGCCCCGGCGGGGCATTGGCAGCCACCGCTATCCGAAAGCGCACCAGGGGAAACTCTTTGCCGTTGGTGAAGCGCACCGTCCCGGCGTGCTCAAAGCTTCCGGGGACGACCGTACAACCGTTTCCGGGAAAACGAGAGCGACGACTGGCTTAAGGCGGGATCATCCAGGCCGGCGCCGTGCACCTCGACCGTATATTCGCCGCTCGTCTCGATCTGAGCGCCGACGCGACTCCGAACGTCCTCTCCCACCGGGACCGCGCCCGCACCTTCGATGTTGATCTCGGTCGCCCCATCTTCAACCGCAAAGTCCGTCACCTGTGACCCGCCGGTGAATACGATTAGCGCGGTTGGGTTCGTTCCACCATGAAACGTCGTCTGAAACGAGGTATACGCCCCGGCGCCCGCTAGCCCGAGCTGCGACGGTGTTGTCGGTCCATCAAGCGGTTCGACGAACAAGACGTACGTCCCGCCGGGCACGCCTTCGATGACATACTCTCCGAAGGAATCCGTCACCCCGGCAATCGCCGTCTTGTTGCCGAGGCCTTGCGCCACGACATGCGCACCGCGAACCGCGCGGCCGGTCTTTGTCGTGACCGTGCCGCTCAATGTGGCGCCGTTTCCCCCTCCAGACACCGGATAGGTGGATGCGACAAACGCCCGGTCGTCCGCGGTAAGGCTCGCCAGGGCGTTGCTCGCGCGGGCCGCCAAGGCAAACATCGTCGCACTCGCGATGCCCGAATGGTCAAGCCCCAGAGCGTGACCCAACTCATGCGTCATCGTCGCCTGAATATCGAAGGTCCCCGGCGAGAGGTTCGTCGAAAATGGCAGGCTCGGACTGAAAAGGATGTCGGTGTCGAGCAGCGTGCCATCGCCATTCCAGAAGAGTCGCGTCACGGCGACGGCCCCACCTACAACGGCGCGGCTTTGTGGCGAGTCCCCGAAGAGCACCAGTTGTGTACCCTCGACACTCGACCTCTCTAGGTTCGTTGCCTCTAAGGGTGCGAACCGAACCCGCGATGCCGGCACGCTGCTCCACGTGTCGAGCGCCGCCTGTAGCGCCTCCACCGGACTACTGTCTTCCGTAATGATGAGGTCGCCCTGATCGTTCCGCAGCCCCGCGACGGTTTGATCGTTCACCAGGTAGGGTATACGCGCGAAATCGGTCCGGTGCAAACCCGCGCCGCTCCCGTTACGGGCTTGGATGTAGCCGAGGGCCGGCCCCGCCGTCGTGAACAAGGTCGCAAGAAGAGCAATCGATCGGGGGAGAAACACGAGTCCAGATTATATCCACGGCCTCTCCGCCTCTCGGTCCGTCACATCACACACGCCGGCGAAGGGACGTTTCTACCGCCGTGGGGCGGCGGGTAACCCAGGGATGCGGCGACCGCCTTGTCTCAGTGGGTCACGAGTCCCCGTGCCGTGGGTACAATAGATCCCCTGAGCCGCGGTTGGGACCATCTTCACCAGGGAACTCCAAGAATAACAATGATGCGTAAGACGTCCCTTTTGCTTTCGATCAGCCTCGCCGCGCTAGCGCTTCCGGTACTCGCACAAAACGACATGAGTTTCTTCATCACGAGCAAGGGGCCCGGCAAGGGCGCCGAACTGGGTGGTCTGGCCGTGCCCACCAGTGTTGGGGCGTCGGATGGCGCTTACGCGACGAAGGTCGGCGTCAACTGGGACGTCATTCGCGGGGCGACGGCCTACGAGATCTTCCGCAATACGGTGGACGATACGGCCTCGGCGACTCAGGTCGGGACGACGGCGTCGTTGATCTTCTTCGACGCCAGGGCGGTCACGGAGCAGAATTACTTCTACTGGGTGCGGGCGCGGAGTGGTGGTCTCGTTAGCGACTTCAGCGCCTCGGACCAGGGCTTCCGCGCGGACGGAGAGATACCGGGCGGATTCATCAGGCCCAAGCCGCTGGAACCTCCGCGGGCGCGGCTGGAAAACCCGGTGACGGGCGCGAAGGTCTATCTGGGGAAGACGCTGTTCTGGGACGAGCAACTGTCATCGACGCGCACCGTATCGTGCGGCACCTGCCATCGGCCCCGCGCCGGCGGCGCGGACCCGCGGTCCGGCGAAGCGCCCGAACTCGCGATGCACCCCGGCCCCGACGACACCTTCGGAACCGACGATGACGCTGTGGGCTCGCGCGGCGTGCCGATGACCCTCGCCGACGGCTCGTACCAGTCCTCGGAACATTTCGGCTTTCGGGAGCAGGTCACCGGGCGCAAGGCGCTGGCGGTCATCGAGGCGGCCTATGCCACCGACCTCTTTTGGGACGGCCGGGCCCGAACGCAATTCGTTGACCCTGTGACGGGAAGCGTCGTCATCCAGAGTGGTGGAGGACTGGAATCACAGGCTCTCATGCCCTTGACCGAGTCCGTCGAGATGAGCCATGTCGGGGCTACGTTGGAGAACGTGATCGCGCGTATCGCCGCATCAAAACCATTGGCGCTCTCGCCGGCACTACCGCCTGCGCTGGCGACATGGATCGGCGACAGTTCTTATCCCCAGTTGTTTGAAGAAGGGTTCGGGACGCCCGAAGTCACCGCGCCGCGCATTGCGATGGCGATCGCGACTTACGAACGGACGCTCTATTCGGACCGCACGCCGTTCGACCTGGAGTCGGCTGATATCCAGGATCACCCACCGGCGGAACAGCGCGGGCGAAATGTCTTCATCAAAGTGACATGCAACTTGTGCCATCAATCGGGGCTTACGGGCGATAGCTTCTTCCGTAACCTTGGTGTCCGCCCGGTGGAGGAGGACGAAGGCCGCTTCGTCGTGACCGGAGCGGCGCTCGAGATGGGCGCGTTTCGGACACCGAGCCTGCGCAACGTCGGCCTCCGCACACCTTTCATGCATAACGGAAGGTTCTCAACCTTGGAGGAGGTCATCGAGTTCTACGATCGCGGCGGCGACTTCAAGGGGCCGCACCAGAACATTCAGATGCGTCGGCTAAACCTGAGGTCGGACGAGAAGGCTGACCTTGTCACGTTCCTCAAGAACGAACTGACCGATCAGCGCGTCGCGACCGAGTCCGGCCCGCTGTTTGACCGGCCGATGCTTTATACCGAGTCAGCCCGCGTACCGCGCGTGATATCCGGGGGGACGGCGGGATCGGGAGGATTCATCCCGCAGGTGATCGCGATCGAGCCTCCGCTGGCCGGGAACCCGAGTTTTACAGTCGCGCTGGCGAGTGCCCTGGGCGGGGCGCAGGCTACGTTGGTCATCGATGCGGCTGATCCGGGAAGGGGCCCGATGATTCCGGGCACGGCGGTATTGGCGCGCGAAACGGTCGCGGTAAACGGCAGCGGTGCGGGCGAAGGCTGGGCGTCGGTGAGTATCGCGATTCCGAACGACGCGGGGCTGATCGGCTCGAAACTATTCGGACGCTGGTTTGTGGCTGACGGCGGATCAGCGGTCGGCATCGCGGTGAGTCCGTTGTTTGAGATCACGATTTTCGACGGAGGGCTCGCGGGGCCCAAGGCGACACTTCTTACAAGTGTCTCGGCAGCGGACTTCATGATCGGGCCGGTCGCGCCGGAATCGATCGTCATTGGATTCGCGGCGGACCTAGCCGCATTCGAAGAGTCAGCGGCCTCGATGCCCTTGCCTACGGCGCTGGGTGGGATCACGGTCGTCGTGAGAGACAGCATGGGCAGCGAGCAGCTGGCCCGGTTGTTCTATTGCTCGCCGGGGCAAATCAACTACTTGATCCCCGCCGGTACCGCGCCCGGCGAGGCTACCGTGCAGGTGCTGAGAAGCGCCGTTGTTGTCGCGAGTGGAACGCTGCAAGTGGCGGCGGTAGCTCCCGCCTTGTTCACCGCGAACTCGAGTGGAACGGGGATCGCCTCCGCGCTGGTGCTGCGCATCAAAGCAGACGGGACGCAGAGCTATGAGCCGGTTGCGCGTCTCCAAGCGGGCGAGAAAGCGTTCGTCGCCGAACCGATCGATGTTGGCCCGGAGAGCGACCGGCTCTTCCTAATCCTGTTCGGAACCGGGTTCCGATACGGCAGCGGCCTGAGCGGAGTCACGGCAAGCGTCGGCGGATTGGACACGGATGTCTTGTTCGCCGGGCCACACAGTCTCTTCGCCGGGGTTGATCAGATCAACCTTCCTCTCGACCGCGCCTTAGCGGGGCGAGGAACGGTGGATGTGATCATAGCAACGGACGGCCAAGCGGCCAATAAGGTCCAAGTCCATTTCGCTCCACCCCAGTAGGCGCGGAACAGTCCCCGGCGGCAGCCCTTCTAAGATAAGGAGAAGATGTTTCCGCGTCTCCGATTTAGCTTGGCGCTGGCCATCCAGCTGCTATGCGGGCTTGGCCAAGCGGACCAGAAAGCTCTCGTTCCTTTGCCGTCGGAAGCGCCTGCTCCCCAGGATAATCCTACGAGTGAGCAGCGGGTTGCGTTGGGTCGGCGACTCTTCTTCGACCCTCTGCTGTCGGGCGACAACCGCATGAGCTGCGCGACATGCCATGTGCCCAAAAAAGGGTTCACCGACGGTCTGCCGCGAGTCTCGAAGAGCAGGCGCTCGGGCCGATTACATCCCCGGACGAGATGGCGCAGGACCTGGATGAGTTGGTTGAAGAGTTGGGCGCCATCCCGAGCTACGTTGAAGAATTCGAGCGCTCCTTCGGCAGCACTGTAAATGAAGAAGATATCGCCCGGGCTCTCGCAGCGTACCAGCGCAGTCTGATTACGCTTAACTCGCCTTTCGACCGCTATCTGGCGGGCGACGAGAACGCGCTGTCGCCAGCCGCCAAAGAGGGTCTAAGACTATTCCGCGGAGACGCGGCTTGCGTTCGTTGCCACAATGGGCCGCTGCTCAGTGATGGCAAGTATTATCAGCTGGGTGTGAACAACGCCGACTTGGGCCGGGGCAGCGTGACGGGCAACGCTGAGGACCGCTATCGCTTCCGCACGCCGACCCTTCGCGACATCGCCGACACCGGCCCCTACATGCATGACGGATCACTGGAAACGCTGTTTGACGTAGTTGAGTTCTACTATCGCCGCGTTCCCGGGAGTGGACCGGAAGGGACGGCGCTCGACGTCGACCTCTGCTGTGGAAAAGCTACTCGGAGATCGACTTGATCGTGGCATTTCTCGAGTCGCTCAGCGGAGAGACTCCCGCCATGACGCAATGAGGTGATCGGGACTGGACCCAGTTACGGACCCGCGTTCTCGTTACGTATGTCACCGAAGTGTATCGGCGATCGTAGCGGGTTTGTCGTACTCTGAGTAGGAGTCGGATGTCGTCAGACCCTCCACCGTTGTTTCCGCCCCGGACGATTCGTTTTCCGCCGGGGGTTTTCGAGACAAGCACGAATTGTGGATACGCTCCGCCTGCGCCACCACCGCGTCCTCGCAAGCGCAAGGTTTGGCTGCATCTGCTGCTGTTTGGGCTTACGGTCGCGTCGACGACGTGGGCAAATGGACCGATCTACTCGGTGTGCGTTTTGAGTATCTTGACGGCGCACGAATTTGGTCACTACTTCGCGGCACGGCATTATCGTGTACCCGCGACGTTGCCCTATTTCATTCCCTTCCCCTCGCTACTCGGAACGCTTGGGGCGGTGATTCGGATGTCACCTTACATCCCAAATCGGCGGGCTTTGTTCGATATTGCAGCGGCGGGTCCGATCGCAGGACTGATAGTGGCGTTCCAGATGAGTTTTCTCGGGATCTATCTCTCGGCACAAGTACCAACATCCGACCAGGGAGCGCATTGGATCAGCTTGGGCGAACCATTGTTGTTCAAGGCCATGCAGTGGCTGATTTTCGGAGCCCAACTGGAAGGAACCGAGCTACTCCTGCACCCGATGGCATTCGCGGGGTGGGTTGGGTTGTTCGTTACTGCTCTGAACCTGTTGCCGATCAGTCAGCTTGACGGCGGGCATATCAACTATGCGCTGTTCGGGCGGCGCAGCCGAATGGTGGCGACGGTCGCTTTCGGTTTACTGGCGATCCTGACGGCGATTCAGGGCTTTCAGTACCTGATCATGCTGGTCCTACTTTGGTACATGGGAGTCGGCCACCCTCCCACGCTAAACGATAGGTTGGACCTAGGCCCGATGCGTCGCCGGATTGGCTTCTGCCTGTGGGTGGTGTTCGTGTTGTGCTTTACGCCGACACCGTTCAGCTTCTGAAGCCGCCGTATAATATCGCTATGACGAAATCGATCCGTTTGTTTGCTCTCATTTGCTTGTCTGCGCTCACCATGTCCGCTGCCAATACCGTTCACGATTTCACGCTCAACTCGATTGACGGCGAAGCCACTTCGCTCGGCGAGTACAAGGGTAAGGTTCTGCTGATGGTAAACGTTGCGAGCCGCTGCGGCTTCACCCCGCAGTACAAGGGGCTCGAGGCGCTGTACCGCAAGTACAAAGATCGTGGGCTGGTTGTGATGGGATTCCCGGCCAATAACTTCGGCGCGCAAGAGCCGGGCACGGACAACGAGATCAAGGCGTTTTGCTCGCGCAATTTTGACGTCAGCTTCCCGATGTTCAGCAAGATCTCGGTCAAGGGTGCCGATACGCATCCGCTGTACCAGTACTTGACCGACAAGTCGGCTCACCCCGAGACCGGCGGCGAAGTGCCTTGGAACTTCACAAAGTTCCTGGCGGACGGCAACGGCAAAGTGATCGGCCGTTTCGCTCCGGATGTCGAGCCCAGCGCGATTGGGCCGGCGATCGACGCCGCACTCAAGTAGGATTCGCGGCCTCCCCAACCTCATAGAGAATTACAAGTGCTCTGGTCGTCATCGACACCGACGTGAGAAAGTAGGGGCACGGCATGCCGCGCCCGAGGGCTCCGGGCGAACACCTACCAATGCCCCCATGGCTGACGTCCACAAAGAAACCGTTGGCGGGCAGTCTTTGACAAGCGGGCTGGAGCGTTTGTTCGTGGTGGTCGAGCAGCTTGCTTCAGAACTATATCCAGGGCGGCGGGACCGGCCGCGCATCACCGCCGCGAGCCGGCTGGATCGCGACCTCGCCATTGACAGTCTGGGCCGCGCTGAGTTGTTGCGGCGGATAGAGCGAACGTTTGAAGTTCGTTTGCCGGACCGCTTGCTCGGCACGGCGGAGACGGTCGGAGACTTGCTCGCGGGGGTGGCGCACGAAGGGGCAAGAGGGGTCAGCGAGCGCGATCTCGAAGCGGTTCTATCACCGGCTGCGGGCGTTGCCGTAACACCGAGTGACGCGGAGACACTCATTGAAGTCTTCGAAGCGCACGAGGCGGAACGCACCCACATTCTTCTCACCGACGCGGTACCGGAGGCGACGGAGATTACCTACGGAGGATTGTCCGCCGCGGCCCGGCAGGTGGCCGCTGGGCTGGCCGAGCACGGCGTCAAACAGGAAGACCGAGTGGCGATGATGCTGCCCACGGGCGCGGATTTCTTTGAAGCGTTCATCGGGGCGTTGTGTGCCGGCGCAGCACCGGTTCCGATCTATCCGCCGGCACGGATGTCGCAGCTCGAAGATCATCTGCGCAGGCAGGCCGCGATTCTCAACAACGCCGAAGTGAAAGTGCTGATCACGGTGCGGGAGGCGCGCGGAGTCGGGCGGCTGCTGCGTGCACTCGTGCCGTCGTTGCGGTTTGTTGGGACTGTAGCGGACTTGAAACAGGGCAGCGGCTCGATGGACCCCGTCGCCTTGCGCGCCGATGACATGGCGCTATTGCAATACACGTCCGGCAGCACCGGGGACCCGAAGGGCGTCGTACTCAGCCATCGCAACCTACTGGCGAACCTCAGAGCAATCGGCGAAGTATTGCATCCCGGCGCGGGCGATACCGTGGTGAGCTGGCTGCCGCTCTATCACGACATGGGTTTGATCGGCGCGTGGTTGGGCAGCCTTTACTACGCTGTGCCGCTCGTCTTGATGTCGCCGCTGACGTTCCTGGCACGGCCGGAGAGATGGCTGTGGGCAATTCACAAGCACCGCGGAACAATCTCGGCGGCGCCGAACTTCGCTTTTGGGATTTGTGCAACGAAACTCAAGGACGACCAGCTCACCGGGTTGGATCTGAGTTCCGCGCGGGTTTTGATGAACGGCGCGGAGCCGGTGAGCGCAAGCACCATTCGCGAATTCACAGAGCGATTCGCGCTCTACGGACTCCGGCCGGAAGCAATTGCTCCGGTCTATGGGATGGCCGAAAACTCGCTGGCTCTAGCCGCGCCTCAGACCGAAAGTGCTCCCGTCGTGGACCGAATCAGCCGCCGTTCGTTTACGACACACGGCGAGGCGGTGCCGGTCCTCACGGCGGATCAGGAAGTACTCGAAGTTGTTTCGTGCGGCCGGGCGCTACCCCGCCATCACATTCGAATCGTGGACAAAGCGGGGCGCGAGTTAGGCGAGCGTCAAGAAGGGCGGATCCAATTTCGCGGACCCTCGGCGACACGCGGGTACTTCCGCAACGCAGAAAAGACGCGGGAGCTCATGCGCAACGGCTGGCTCGAAAGCGGTGACCGCGGCTACCTCTCCGATGGCGAAGTCTACATCACGGGTCGATCGAAAGACATCATCATCCGCGCGGGCCGGAACATCTATCCGCACGAGGTGGAAGAAGCGATCGGAGAGATCGACGGCGTCCGCAAGGGCTGTGTCGCGGTGTTCGCGGCGGCGGATGGCAAGACAGGGATCGAAAGAGTCGTCGTCGTTGCCGAAACACGCTTAAGAGATGCGGACGGACGCGAGCGTGTGCGCGATGAGATCGGGCGAGCCGCCACGGAGGTGATGGACGCGCGGCCGGATGAAATTACCTTGGTCCCACCGCAAACCGTGCCCAAGACATCGAGTGGGAAGATTCGGCGTTCGGAGACGCGGGAGCGCTACAACCAAGGGCTTCTCGAAGCGGGTCCGCGCGCCATCTGGAAGCAGGTGACATCGCTGGTGATTGGCGGAGCGGTGAGCGGCGTTTCCCGTTTGGTCACCGGGGTAGGCCGCGCCGTCTACGGCTGGTACGCGCTGCTGGTGATTTTCGCTTGTGTCGTGGGGACTTGGTTGTCCGTGCTGATACTGCCGAAGCGCGCGCGTTGGACGGCGGTGCGCATTTGGGGACGTTTGACTCTGGGCTTGACGTTCATGAAAACAACGATCGAGGGCGAGGAACTGATGCCGAGTGGAGGCGGTGTCGTGGTGGTCAACCACGCGAGTTACCTGGATTCGATTGTGGTGGCGGCGATGGTACCGGGACCGTTGAGCTTCGTGGTCAAAGATGACCTCAGCAAGTTCAAACTGTTCCGCTCGTTTCTGGAACGCATCGATGCTCTATTCGTGCAGCGTCTAGACGTGGCGGCCAGCGTTGACGATGCGGCGAAGGTAACGGCGGCGGCGAAGGCAGGGCGGCGCATTGCCGTGTTTCCGGAAGGCACTTTCATTCCACGCGATGGGTTGCTGCCTTTTAGCCTGGGCGCATTCGTGGTCGCGGCGGAGACAGAGAAGCCGGTGATTCCGGTGGCGATGCGGGGAACCCGGCAGATTCTATGCGACGAGCACTCGGTGCCCCGTCGAGGGGCCATTCACATCAAGATTCTGCCGCCGATTCTCCCGAAGGATAACGGCTTCCACGAAGTGATTCGACTGCGTGACGAGGCGCGCGCGGCAATCCTCCGCCACTGCGGCGAGCCGGACCGCGGCGACGAACAACTGCTATTCACAGCGGCCGGTCCGGAGCGCATCTAGGCGATGAACGAGACCGCCGCCACGCCGCGCCGAGGTGTCTTGGAAGCTCTGTGCCTGCACCGGCCCGAGTTGCGCGCCTGGGTGATGTATGACTGGGCGAACTCGGCGTTCGCGACGACCGTGCTGGCGGCGGTGCTGCCGGTCTACTACAGCGAAGTGGCGGCGGCCGATTTACCCCAGCACCTGCGAACAGCCTACTGGGGTTATACGCAAACGGCGGCACTGGTCGTGATCGCGCTGATCTCGCCGGTGCTTGGCGCGGCGGCTGACACCCTGGGCGCAAAGAAGAACTTCCTGCGTTTCTTCATCGTCTTCGGGTCAGCGGGGTGCGTGGCCCTGTGGTTCGTGACGGAGGGGCGCTGGCTGCTCGCGTCGGCGGCTGTGGTCGTGGGGATGATTGGGTTCGCGTCGGCGGACGTCTTCTATGAATCGCTGCTGCCACATATCGCAAAGCCGGAGGAGATTGACCGCGTCTCGACGTCCGGCTATGCGCTGGGATACGTCGGCGGAGGATTGCTGCTGGCAGTGCATCTGGCATGGATTACCTGCCCGGAGGCGTTCGGGCTCGCCGACGGCGGCGTGGGTTCGCGCCTGGCGTTCGTCAGCGTGTCCGTGTGGTGGGTGCTGTTTTCGATCCCGCTGTTTTGCACGGTGAAGGAGCCGGCGCCGACAGGGCCAAAGGGGGCGACGTTAACGAGTGGCCTGGCGGATGGGTTTCGGCAGATCGCAACAACGTTCCGCGAGATCAGGCGATACCGTGAGGCGTTCTGGTTCTTGTTGGCATTCTGGTTCTACAACGACGGAATCATCACGATCGCCAAGATGGCTGCCATCTACGGCGCGGAGATCGGTATCGGCCAAACCGACCTGATCGGCGCGCTACTCGTGGTGCAGTTCCTCGGCATTCCGTGTACGTTTGCGTTCGGCGCGCTGGCCGGATGGCTGGGGCCGAAGCGGGCGATCATGGTGAGTTTGGTTGTCTATACGGGGATCTCGGCACTGGGGTACTTCATGAGCACCGCGCTGCATTTTTGGATCTTGGCGTGCGGCGTGGCCGTGGTGCAAGGCGGCAGCCAAGCATTGAGCCGGTCGCTATTCGCAACATTGATTCCCGCCGAGAAGTCGTCGCAATTCTTCGGCTTTTACAACGTGAGCGGACGGTTTGGGAACATCATTGGGCCGCTTGTGTTCGCGGTCGTGAGTCAGATGTCCGGCGGAAGCCGGTTGAGTATTCTCTCGCTGGCCGTTTTCTTTATAGGGGGGATGTTGTTGCTCGCTCGTGTGGACGTAGAGGTGGGCAGGCGACGCGTATCAACCAGTCGACAGAGCTTCTAGTTACGCCAATCCCCTCGAATCTGTTGAAGGATCGCAAGCCGTTCGTCGGCATCGGCCTGTTCGTAATGAGGAAGCTTCTCAAACAGACGCTCGACCGTGTTCAGCCGTGCAATCGGGAGGCGCTGTGTGTCGCGATGGCTCGCCAGTTTGGTGGAGTCTAGGTGAGTGACACAAATAGCGACTCCGCTCGATCCGTCAACGGCCGAGTCAAACGTATCGCTGTCATTGAGCGGTTTCGGGCCGTCTCGCGACACTGCCCAACCGACGAACACGATACCGAGGCCTACGTTGTTCAGCTGCGAGACGCAGGTGAACGGCGCCGGGACTGCTGTGAGAATATCCCGGAGGAGGTGGTGCGGCTTCCGAGTCTGATTCAGGGCTGCGTACGGTCGTTGATCGGAGGTCTGGCTCAGCGGGGCTTGTCCGCGCGGGACAAGGTTGCGCTTGTTGCGACTGCATTGGCGACAGAGGGAGCGCCCGCCGAGTCGCTTGCCGGCCTGAATGACATCCTCCAGCTTCTGCAGGCACGCTAGTTCGACAGAGTCGACTGCTTCTCAATGCGCGGCTTTGCCATGATTTCAACGCTGAGCCGAGTATTCGGCGTGCCCCACCGCGAGGTCCTCTCCTGCGGGACTCGCGACTTCGGTGAGTTCGCTTTCGAATTGCTGACCGTCGTACCCTACGCCTATTGGCTTCACCGCAACGGCCTGCTGGAACTGACTCAGTCTTGCGCCGACACGAAGTGTCTCTACTACTTCTCGCCGCGACATGAAGAATTCACGTATCCCCGTTCCTATATCCCCGTCAGCGACTACCCGAGCGCCAGCAGGTCCCCCGTCCGGTTCGATGCACATCACTTCCCGGAGCATCTCGATACAGGGTCGTGGGAACCGCCGCCTTACAAAACAACGGTCCGAAATAAGATGTTTCGCTGGTCAAAGGAACTCTGCGTGATCTGTAATAAGTACTCCGTCGAGCCCTCATTGGAATCGGGCCAACCTGTGAATTTCATTGATGTCCCGGGCCTTATGAAGCTCTTCGGTATGTTGTGCGAGAGATTTCAGGTTGTCTACGTGCGGCCGCGGCCCAGTGACATCGTCGGAGACCATCAACCCATCAACGATCTCGGCGAGTTCGCGGAGATTCAGGCTCGATTCCCCGACGTCCTCACGATTCAACAGCTTCACGAGGAACATCCCCAGCTGTCATTCAACGAGTTACAGATGAAGCTGTTCGCCAATTGCGAGCGCTTCATCTCTGTACTCGGTGGTTCGTCGTACCTCGGCAGCTACTTTGGGGGGAAGAACATTGTCTACGCCCGCGAAGGATGGGAGGTTTCCTGCAACGCGTACGACAACTGGTTTCATCGCTTTTCGGGGGCGGCTATCCACCATGCCCGAACATCCGACGAACTCTTCGATCTCGCGCGGCGCGAACTCGCCTGCTGACATCGTGGCGTTCCGGCTTGCCGCCAGTTAAGATTCGTTCGCCCGCTGCACCTGCTCAAGCACGGTCCGATCGTATCACTCGCGCATCCGCAGATAGAGGGCTTGGTGCCAACTTGCAGGGAGCAAGATGCCGCTCAGGCAAGCACCGGCCAGGAGGACGTTTCTGCAGTCCATAACAAAGCTAATCGGCGACGAGAACAGGGAGTTTTCCAGGTATCGCAGTGCGGACCCGAACTGTCGAGCATGGGAATACGAGACATACGCGCAATAACGATTCAGGTTGACCTGGCGAGCCGGTTCGGTTTTGCGGACCTCGTCGGGAGCGACCAGCGCCGCCTTCGCAATGGACTGGATCCACCCTTCTCCCATACGGCGGACATCGGAACTGGTTTGATCGGGGCGGCGGCGATAGAGGGTGAGCGGCTCGGAAATCCCAAGTATATTGCCTTCCCGAAGTTGTGCGAGGCGGAGCCACATGTCAAAGTCGTGGCACGCGGCGAGTTCGATATCGAAGACGCCGGTCTCATCCAAGGCGTCTTTGCGGACCACGGCCACGGAGCCATTGTGAATCGGGTTCTCGATGAGGAGGTCACGAAATGTGACACGTCGGTTCGTGGCCGGCAGCAGGCCTCCAACATTTTCCTCGGCATCTATCTCCCTCGACCCAGATTAGGTCATGTCGGCGTCGGGATGATCGGCGTGAAACGCAAGATGCCGCTCCAGTTTTTGAGGCAGCCAAACATCATCCCCGTCGAGCAAGGCGATGTACTCACCACGCGCTTCCGCGACCCCGACGTTCATGGCGGGGGCCTGACCTCGGTGAGGCCTCTTCAGAACACGAAGGCGCGGGTCGGCGATCTCTTGAATACAGTCGATTGCTCCGTCCGTCGACCCGTCATCGATCACGATCACTTCTAGGTTGGAATAGGTTTGCTGAAGCGCGTAGAGGACGGATTCGCGGATATAGGGGGCGGTGTTACATGCGCTGGTAATGACGGTCACGATCGGACGAGCGGGTGCGTGTGGTGTCGCATGGGCATCGGGACACACGCTGGGTTGGGGCGTTGGCACAACAGGACGAGCGTAGCTGGAGCGAGGCGGAGGTTGTGAAGCGCGGAAACGTTTTATCATATACGGGACGAGCCCGACCTCGCGAATGGCGATATTCACCATCGAGGCAACGAAACGAATGCAAATGAATCGAAGGCATTTCTTGGGCGGCGCGGCGGGTGGCGGAACAGCCACGCTCTTGGCCGCTTGTGGCGGAACCGAGGAGAGCGGCACGCAACGAACGCAGGAGGCGGGTCCATCGATCGAGGACCTCGACCGTGCGGCGGCGCGACCTATCCTGCGGCTCGATGGGCTGAATGATCCCGTCGTCATCGATTCCATTCGCCTTATTCGTAATGAGGATGAGCACTTCATCCACGTTCGCGCGAAGAGCGGAGCGGAGGGCATCTCGGTCACGAATTCGCGAGCCGTATATCTGTATCCATTGCTCGGGCAGATCGTTCCGTTCCTGATCGGCAAGGATGCCCGCGAGTGGGAGTCGGAACTGATGTTCGAACTCTACCGCCACCGCAGCAACTACAAATTGCAGGGACTGGCGTTCTGGTGCGTGCACGCCTGGGTGGAGTTCGCGATTCTCGACATGCTTGGCCGCATCGCCGGGAAGTCAATGGGAGATTTACTCGGAGGCGTCGTTCGGCGCGAGGCGGCATACTACATCGCCAGCGGCCGGCGCGATTCCACGCCCGAAGAGGAGGTCGAGTATCTGCAGAGCCTGCTCGACGAAACCAAGGCGAGCGCGGTGAAGTTCCGCGTCGGCGGCCGCATGAGCCGCAATGCGGACGCGAGTCCAGGCCGGACAGAGAACCTGATCAAGCTGGCGCGCAAGACGCTAGGGGATGAGATTGATATTCACGCCGATTCGAACAGTTCGTACGGTCCACCACAGGCCATCGCAGTCGGGCGAATGTTGGAGGATATCAACGCGGTGTATTTCGAGGAGCCATGTCCGTTCGATCACCTGGAGGATACGAAGAAGGTGACGGACGCGCTGACGATTCCGGTGTCGGGCGGCGAACAGGAATTCAGTGAACGCCGTTTTCGGTGGATGATTCACAATCGCGGCGTCGACATCGTGCAGCCGGATCTGCACTACTACGGCGGGCTGATTCAGTCGATTCGTGTAGCGAACATGGCGGCGCTGGCGAAGATGCCGACGACCGTGCATATCTCCGGCGGATTCGGATTCGTCTACATGCTGCACTTCGCTTCGTGTATCAATGACATAGGGAAGTATCAGGAGTACAAGCGCGGCATTGAGAAGTACAACTCATGGTTCGCGAAGCCTTTGGAAGTCAGCGACGGCAAGATGACGGTGCCGGAGGGACCGGGAGTGGGCATTCACGATATCGCGGGGCTGCTAAAGGGCGGAGTTGAAATCGCCTAGAATCTCGATCTGAGATTGGCGGCGATAGGCCGGCTCGGAGTGTAGCGTCCAGATTGGGGGAGCGTGTCGGCGTTGACGAATGGCGCTGGTGGTTAGAAAGATGGTTCCGTTGAACCGGACGCCCGCGGCTGTAGGGCCTGCAACTCCTTACCCGGTTTGAAACGAACGGCTTTGCCAGGAGGGATACGAACCTCTTCGCCGGTCCGCGGGTTGCGACCGATGCCCGTTTTGCGCGGCCGGACGTTGAAGACGCCAAAGCCGCGCAACTCAATTCGTTCCCCTCGTTCCATGGCCCGCTTCATGGTTTCGAAGACCGTCTCGACGGCCATCTCCGCCTTGGTCTTACTCAGGCCGGTGCGGTTCACAACGTTCGTAACAATGTCAAACTTAATCATGCTTGGTAGGGTGCGGCGGAGTAACAGCGAACCCTGATGACTATGCTAGATAACGCCCAAGTGCTTTGTCAAGAATCGTTTTCGAGTGACCCGTGACTCGCCGGGCGTTGCTTTGATCAAAGGGAATCGGAGTGGAGAGCGAGGCGGGCGCACAGCCGCGACGGCCCTCGGCCAGGCCCGGGTACGGCGGGTGTGGGGCACGGCCTGGGCACGCTCTTTTGCAACGGAAATGTATTACTCAGGGACCGGAACTCGTGGTACGATAACGGCACGTCGGCGATTTCGCCGGCGGTAGCAACGCTACGGACCCGACCAACAACTTGCACGATTCAGACGTAAGTGGAAGGGGATTGCGGGCCGCGCGCTCGACAATCCCTTTTTTGTTGGCTTCGTATCGTGCTGATGTGCGAAGCGCCGGCACACCGGCTGATGTGTAAATGGCAGCCACCGGGTGGTCCGACAGGAAGCTTCTTCCGATAGAGGAATCAGTCCTTTGCACGCGCTTCGATTTACGGTGCCTCGTTTGATGGAAGGGGCATCTCTAACGAACCTCGGCTCCTCGGGCGGAGACAGCGACGGCGGGTTCTTACCGAATCCCGCCACCACGGTCAAAGCCGGACGTCGAACAACCTAAGGAGAATTGTCATTTTCAGAAGACCGTTTCGACCTTTCCGGCGCGCCCGGAAAGACAACGTCAACCAGTTCATTCGGGCCAGGGAAGTACGTGTGGTTTTCCCGAATGGCGACACTGAGGTCCTGGCGACACATATCGCCATCAAGAAAGCCAAAGAACAGGGCCTCGATCTCGTTCTCGTTTCTCCCACCGCGGTTCCCCCCGTCTGCAAGGTCATGGATTACGGGGAGTACACCTACCAAGAGAAGAAGAAGAAGAACGAAGCGAAGAAGAAACAGCATCGGATGGAAGTCAAGGAAGTGAAGTTCCGTCCGAACACTGACGACCACGACTACAACTTCAAGAAGAACCATGCTCTGCGCTTCCTCAAGGAAGGCAACAAGGTGAAGGCGGTCGTGTTCTTCCGTGGACGTGAAATCACGCACGCGGGTCTCGGCCAGAAGCTTCTGGCAAGTCTAGCGAAAGACGTCGAAGACTTTGGGGAGGTCGAGGGACGTCCACGGCTCGAAGGCCGGCAGATGCATGTCATTATTGGTCCTCGCAAGACCAAGAAGAAAGAAACGACGCCGGCCCCGCCTCAGACGCAGGCGACCGCGTCATAGGCCCATCTCCGGATAGGCGTACCACGCGCCGCGGGTGCCTGGAAGTGGTATGTCCGAATGACTTCCCCGCCAAAGCGGCTCCCGGTCTGGGAGAATGTTCTTCCCCCTTGCTGAACGCTTGGAGGTAGAAGGATTTGCTATGAGCCATGTCAAGGCGGCGGTGCTGGTTGAATACGAGAAGCCGCTCGAGTTCCGGGAGTACCCGAGGATTGAGAACGTTGGGCCGGGAGAGGCACTTGTCCGCGTAGACCTGGCGGGAATCTGCGGCACCGACGTTCACCTCTGGCACGGGCAGCTCCCGATCCCCCTTCCCGTCATCCTGGGTCACGAAGCGGCCGGACGCATTGAAGCCCTGGGCGACGGCCTCGCCGAAGACTGGCGGGGACATCCGGTGGCCGTCGGTGATCGCGTCACTTGGGCCAGTTCGGTGGTTTGCGGCTCCTGCTACTACTGCCGCCAGAAGAACCAACCGACGCGCTGCGTCGCCCGCAAGGCCTACGGGATCTCCTACTGCGCCGACGACTCGCCGCATCTGCGCGGCGGGTATGCCGAGTACATCCTGCTGCGGGCGGGCACAGCATTGTTCCGTATCCCTGACACGGTCCCGACGGAAGCCGTCGTGGGAGCGGGCTGCGCCTTGGTGACGGCAATCCACGGTATTGAACGAACTTCGATCACCTGGGGTGACACGGTCGTGATTCAAGGGACAGGGCCTGTCGGTCTGGCGGCGCTCAGCATCGCCAAAGAAGCCGGCGCGTCAAAGGTAGTCGCCATCGGTGGACCGAAGCATCGGCTCGATCTCGCGCGTGAGTTCGGAGCACACGCGGTCGTCGATATGGAAGAGGCAACCACGCCCGAAGAGCGACTCAAGCAGGCGCTCGACGCGGTGGGGCGGTATGGAGCGGACGTTGTGATTGAGTGTGTCGGGCACCCGGCCGTGGTGAACGAAGGGATGGATCTTTGCCGTGACGGCGGCAAACTACTCGTACTGGGACAGTACGCCGACGCGGGCACGATTGATTTCCGTCCCCACACGATTACGCGGAAGCAGTTGCAGTTGATCGGGTCGTGGGGGTTTGAGCCGCGGCACCTTCATGCCGGATTGAATCTGTTGGAGCGCAGCGGCTGGAAAGAGTTGTTCGCTGGGGAGATCACTCATCGCTTCCCCTTGGCGGAAGCGAACGAAGCACTCGAAACGGTGCGAGAGTGGAGGTCGGGGAAAACCGTCATCCAACCATAGTCACGTTTCTTGCGTCGTATGAGTAGCGGTGGCGCCGCCGGCACGCACCCCCCTCACGTTGACTTCATGAATAAGCTTGCTTCGATCGTGGTCGTAACCCTGGGATTCCTCGGGTCCCTTAGCGCACAGGATCTTCACTTCGCGGACTTAGGTGACTGCGTACTCGAAAACGAGTCGGTCATCAAAAACTGTCAGGTGGGATACCGGACCTTTGGTGCGTTGAACGCGGACCGCTCGAACGCGGTCTTGTTTCCGACTTGGTTCTCGGGAAGGACGGAAGCTCTTGCCGAGTACATCGGTCCGCGCGGGATGATCGATTCTTCAGAACATTTCGTGATCTCGGTAGGGGCTTTCGGCAACGGAGTATCGTCGTCGCCGTCAACCAGCCGGACACAGCAGGGCGACGCCTTTCCGGAGTTTACGGTCGGTGACATGGTGACGGCACAGTACCGCCTTCTCACGGAGGCGCTCCACGTCAGGCGGCTACGAGCGGTGGTGGGAATTTCGATGGGCGGGATGCAGGCCTTCCAGTGGGTGACGGCCTATCCGCGGTTCGCTGACCGCGTTGTGACGATCGCGGGCTCACCGCGGCTCGGGGCCTACGACAGCCTGCTATGGCAAGCGGAGTTGAATGCCATTGAGCGGGCTCTGGCGGCGCATTCCGACTCCCGGCGCGCCCGTGCCATGGCGATGAGTGCGGCGGCGGAATTGCACGAGTTGGCGCTGCGAACACCGGCGGCATTCAACGCGGCCAACAAGCCTGAGAACGTCGACGCACTGATCAGTAAGCGATCAGCGGACTTGGTCCTCGGCATGGACCCACTCGATTGGGCGAGCCAGGTGCGAGCGATGCTTAGCCATGACGTCTATCGCGCATTCGGAGGCTCGTTGCAGCCTGTTGCCCAACTTGCCACCGGCAAACTGCTCGTCGTCATTTCCAAGCAGGACCACATGGTGACTCCTGGACCGGCGCTAGCGTTCGCCGAGGCGGCCAACGCGGAAACCCTCGTAATCGAAGGCGATTGCGGCCATCTTATCTTTGAATGCGACAACGGCAAGGTGACGGCGAAGGTGCGCGAGTTTCTCGCGCCGGACCCAACGTCAGCCCAGCCCCCGTCACCCCAACCTGCCGGCAATCGCGTTGTAGATCCAAGCAAATAGGAAGCCCGCGAAGGCGCCATCGACGAGTCCGTAGACCGTGCCGATGGCGACGCTTCCAATCGTCCGGGCATGCTCAAAGCCGGGATACACCGAGCTGATCGAAGACAGATACTCCGCGCCGTAGGCGGGGTTGACCAGATTCATGCACCCGATGAAGCAGGTGCTGCCGCCGAGAAACAGGCCGGCCGTCAGGGCGAAGGCTTTCACTGAAATTTTCATCCGTTGACTAGTTGCCTTTTGGGCCGGTCCAAGTAGCGGTCGCAATGGCAAAGTACTTATTGACAAACGGAGGCTCTTTGCGCGAGCCGTACCAGATGCGCCACGTTCCGTCGGGGAGACGCATCACCGACTGGCTGCTGTTGTAGTAGGCCTCCCAAAGTAGATCAGAATCGGGGCGCAGCACGGGGTTGTTCGGGTTTTTTTGCCAGTGAATACCGTCTTCGCTGACGGCGAAGCCGATGCCTGTCTTGTCGGCGTCGGGCGCTTCGATCCAGTAACTCGCGTACCAGAGCAGATAGAGGCCGTCGTGCTTCACCACCGTCGGATAGAACAGTCGTCGATGCTCCCAGTCCTGCTCGACTTCCAGAACTGGTTTGGGTGTCACATTCCAGGTCTTGCCGTCGGGGCTCGACGCGTGACGGATTGTCCACGACGATACGCCGACGTCGGTGTACCACATGCGATAGATCGAACCATCCTTGATGACGGTTGGTGCATAGACCTTGTCGAGCAGCGATTCCGAAGGAGCTGACCACGCGACGCCGTCGCAACTAAGCGAGTCGTGCAGGCTATGAATGCCGTCACTGAAGTCGACACTCGTGAACCACATCCGCAGTTTGCCGTCCTCGCGAATCGGCGTACCATCCGTGTTTCGCAGCACCGTGGGCGTGACGATGGACTCCGCGCCGCCGAATGAGTAGACCGGGTTTTTAGCAGCCTTCTTGAATCGAACTCCATCTGAACTGGTGGCAAGACCAATACGGAACACGCGGCCCGCTACTGTTCCGCGCGAACCGGGATACCACAGTCGGTAGAGCCCCTTTTCCCGCACGACGGCCGGGGCAAAGACGTGCATGTCGTCAAAAGCCCCCTCCAGGCCGAGAGTGATGACCGGAGCGTCCCTGCGCTTTTGCCAGTTCTGCGGGGCAAGCCAGGCGTCGATAGAACTCGATTTGGCCGGGGCGGCGGGTTCGGGCGTGGAACCGCCGAAGAACCAGACGGCGCCGATGGCGACCGCAATGAGAATCTTGAGAAGGCTGGTTATCCGCACGTCGGTGTCCGTTGCTTCTATGAGACAACGTTAGTGTCTCAATTTTCCTGTGTCTCCGGGCAGGTGCGCAGACCGGCAACCACATCAGCTTCCATCGATCTCGAGTGGGCAGATAGGTGGGTGCGATCGAGGACCACCCCTTTTCTCTCACGCGAAGGGTTTTTTAAACGCACCGACTTCCAACAAGTGTTACGGAAGAGTACGTTCGATATGTTGCATTTGACGGTTTATTGTGACTAAATAGGCGTTGGTGCTTGCCTGAGAAGTGCCGGGCACACCGTTTAGCCGAGGGGGCCTGTGATGCGTTCCTATCGACTTCTCTTTCTGCTTCTGATTGGTCTGGTGACGCCGCGGGCCAGATAGAGCCAAGCCCCGAGACGCCGTTCGGTTTCGGGCCCACTCGGCCAGGTGTTTTTCGCGGACAACCGGTCTATTTTAAGGGCATTGACGGCTGGGCTATCGCGGAAGGCGATATCATCCTGGGAAAGGCAGAGGACCTGGAAGCCGCGCTCGACGGCGACCGGATACTCACGGGCAAACAGCTTCGTCAGAAGTCGCTAACCCGCACTTCGATACCTTCCTCTGGCTCGAAATGACCATCCCGTACCGCTTGAGCCAAGGGTTCCCTGAACCAGAGCGGGTAACCGAGGCGATCCAGCACTGGGAAGACGAGAGCGACATCCAATTCGTCGAGTGGACCGACGAGCAAGACTTCGTGACGTTCTTCGCTGCGCCTAGCGGTTGCAGCTCGTTTGTGGGGCGTGCCGGCGGCGAGCAATTCATCGTGCTAAGCGCCGGGCGCAACACCGGCAACATCATCCATGAGATCGGACACACCATTGGGCTTTACCACGAGAATCAGCGCAATGACTCCGCCGAATGGATCATGCTCTTCGAAGAAAACACCGATAAACGTTTCTTCTCGCGGAACTTCCCTTCGATCGGCCCCGCCGGAACCGACTTAGGGGATTACGACTTCGCCTCAGTCATGCACTACGGTCCCTTCTTCTTTACCAACACCGCCGGTAAGACTACAGTCGAAACGGTTCCGCCCGGTATGCCGATAGGACAAAGGGAAGCGCTATCACCTGGAGATCTGGACGGCGTGATTCGTCTATACGACGAACGGCCGGAGTTTACCATCATCACCACCAACCCGATGGGCCTCAGAGTTACCGAGGACGGGCAAACCTTCACTGGACCGCGATCGGTCAATTGGGTCCCCGGCAGCATGCATGAACTAACCGTTTAGACCCAAGTGGATGGCGATTCCCGATATTTGTTCGGCCGTTGGAGTGATGACGGCGAACAGACGCATATGTTCGAGGCATCGCTCGATACCACGGTACTCACCGCGAGTTTCATTGAACAAACCCGCATTCCGACTGACGTGTTTCCGGCGGACGGCGGTACCGTCAAAATCACTCCCGTCGTGGCAGACGGGTTCTATACCGTTCGATCCGAGGTGACCATCACAGCGACGCCTGCTCCTGGGTTCTTCTTTGTGGGGTGGTTCGGCTTTACCTTCAGGGGAATCCACGGCGACGCGAGCAATCCCGCCGTATTCACGACCAATTCGGCGGGTACCGACTATACCGCCTTCTTCGTCACCCAGTCCCCGTTGATCATCCATACCAACATCCCCGCGACCCGCGTCGAAGTTAATGGAATGCTGAGCTCACTACCCCCGGGTTCTCGTTCGCTCCAGACACACCTGTCACGATCGGACCGCCGCCCTCTGTCGAGACCGTGCCTGGTGGAAGTACACGATTCCTGCTCCAGAGTTGGAGTGACGGAGGGGCGCCAACACATGACATCGTTATTCCTCCGCAAGGCGCGGTGATCGCGGCTGATTTCCAGACACAGCACCTGCTGACAACGGCGGCTTCCCCTCCCGACCGAGGGTCGGTCTTCGTAAGTCCGAATGCCGTCGATGGCTACTACAACGAAGGAGATCAGGTCACCATCGCGGAAGCAGCGAACGACGATTCGCAAATCCTTATTTGGCTTGGGGATCTGAGCGGCTTTGAAAGTCCGCAAACCCTTGTCATGGGTGAACAGCGTGACGTCACCGCTTTTCTGGGCATCTCGCAGGCGCTGGAATCAGGACGACCCGTGTCGGTGAAGTTTCCGGAAGTAGCGAGCCCCACACTCTTCACGGACGCACGCGCCTACTCGATCCGTGTTCCTGAGGGGGCTACCGAGCTGGAGATCGTCTACGACAACAACACGGCAGTAGTGGACATCGACCGGTTCGTCCTCAAAGACTTCTTTCCGTTCTTGACCTCAGAGGGGGTTGTGGTCGATCACGCGGCGACAGGGTTCTCGGGAGACGAGACGATTCTGGTCCGTCCGACATCGGATCCACCATTGCGGGCGGGAGTCTATTTCATCGCCTTCGGCGTGCTTACTCCGGGTACCGAAACCAACGGTCGGCTTACGGCCACGGTGAAAGGGGGCGATCCGTTCCCAGCGATCGATCTCTCGCAATTTGCCTTCACCTTCACGACCGACAACAGAAACCCCGTGCCGCAAATCTTCATGATCGAGAATGCGGGTGCGGGCGACCTCAACGTGCTCCTTAACTCCGATCAACCCTGGCTACACGTGACCCCCAATCAAGGGACATCGACGGTAGAAGACGGAACGGAAGTGACCGTTTCGATCGACAGCACCGACCTCCCGCCCGCACCCTACGATGGCGCCATTGGGATTCTCCAAGTCGACTCTTTGCCCGACCTCAAAGGAGCGCGGCTGAAAGCAGAGCCGGTCTCCGTGCCAGTGACACTTGTCATCGTGTCATCGAATCCGGCGATCAATGCGGGCGGTGTGGTGAATGCCGCCAGCGGTGGTCCAACCGTGGTACCCGGCGGCGTTGCGAGCATTTTCGGTGTAAATCTCGCGGGCGGCACACAGCTCGCATCCGGCACACCACTGCCCACATCGCTCGGCGGCGTGCAGGTTACGGTGAACGGGATTCCGGCTCCGATCTTCTTTGTGTCGGCATTCCAGAACAATTTCCAGATTCCGTTCGACGTCCTCACGAATGGCTCGCTGACGATCGTCGTGATTCGCGATGGCGTCGGCAGTTCCGGCGAGGAAGTAGCCGTGGCTGAGTTTGCGCCCGGCGTGTTCGTCGTTCCGCAGACGTCACCGAACCAGGCGTTGCCGATCATCCAGCGGTTTCCCGATTTCTCGACGATCTCACCGGCGAATCCGGCAAAAGCGGGGGGTGTATTGATCCTCTACATAACGGGTGTCGGCGGACTAACCGATCCTCCGCTCACCGAACATCCGGCCCTGGGCAACCCGCTGTCATTCGCCACGGCGAACCCAACAGTGACGGTAGGCGGCGCGCCGGCGGCGGTGTCGTTCGCCGGATTGGCGCCGAACTGCGTCGGTGTCGGGCAGGTCAACATCACGCTACCCACACCGCTACCGGCCACGACACAGGGGCCGGCCGGTCCAACCCTAACTTTGGTGATCGACTTCGGTGGAGCGTCGAGCATCCCGGTGGAGCTACCAGCAATGCCATAGCGGCCCGCCGCTACAAGTATGCGACGCTGAGGCGTGGACAATGAGTCTCTTTATCGGCTGACGTCGATTGCACGTCCGCTTGAACCGAAATACCCGACTAACAAGGCGGTTCTGCTGCTGATGCCGGTGGCGGGCATCGTAGGGGCCGCGGTCTCCGTGCTGCGCGGCGGGGACACCCTCAGTGTCTTCTCGGCGGGACTCACCGCAGTCGGCGCGGTATTCGGCGCGTGGGCGCTTGGCCGCGAGTTAGCGCCGGATCACAACGTGGCCGCATTCATCGGCATGGCATTGGCTCTTGTTGTAGTCCTCGTTGTTGAATCCCCGAGCTTGCTGCTGGTTTTCGTGGAGCTCTTTCTCGTACGCATTGTCAATCGGACCGTGGGCCTGCCCGCACGCGTCTCGGACTCGGTCGCCGTGACCGTACTCGTGGCCTGGGCCGTCTATAGTTTGGAGAGCCCGCTCCTCGGCTGGGTTGCGGCGGCAGCGTTTGGGCTTGATACCGCGCTGCCCCATCCACAGCGCCGTCAGGTTGGCTTTGCGGCGCTGTGCCTCGCCGTGTCGGCGGGTTGGGTATGGTGCGACGGAGTCGTCGCAACGGACCCAAGTACCCTCGCGGCGCCAATCAGATGGTTGGCCGCTGTCGTAAGTATTGGGTTCTTCCTCGCGATTCTTCGGACACCGGAACCACGATCGGTCGGCGACGCCACGGGCGAACTGCTCACGCGACGGCGCGTGCAAGCCGGAATGCTGATCGGCTGGTTGGTCGCCATTCAGTCGCTGTCCTCGGGAAGCCAAGGGGTCGAATCAGCAGGGTTGGTGTGGGCTACTCTCGCGGGTATTGCGGTAGGGAGATGGAGATGAATCGATCAGTGAGGTTGTTCTCGGTTCGGCTGGCGGCGGCGCTTGTGCTGGTCGGCCAAGTCGCCCCGGCGCAAGACGCGGGCGGCGGCAAGCTCCCGCTCTGGAAAGTGACGGGGGAGAACAGTACAGCCTACTTATTCGGCTCGATCCACTTCGCGCGCAAGGACATGTATCCGCTCGATCCAGCGGTAACGACAGCATTCGATGAGTCCGACACCTTGGTGGTCGAGATTGATATTGCCAAGATCGACCCCACCGAAATCCAACAGCTCATGATGAGCGAGGGCACTTACGGAGCGGGGGAAAGCCTGAGCGCCCAACTCTCCGAGGATGAGTTGAGCCGACTCAAGTCATTCATCGCGGAGCGAAGCTTTCCTTTCCCGCTGTTCGACCGATTCAGACCTTGGCTCGCCGCGATGATGGTTACGATTCTCGAAGTGCAACGGCTCGGATTCAAGACCGACCTCGGTATTGACATGCATTTCCTGAAGCGGGCGCACGAGATCGAGAAACCGATTTATGCGCTGGAGTCAGTTGATTTTCAGATTCGGCTGCTCTCCGGGTTTTCCGACGAGATGCACCGGCTCTTCCTGACGCAGACGATCGAGCAGATGGCGGAGATCCCGAAGATGGTCGATGAGTTGGTAGCGGTATGGAAGAGCGGTGATGCGGATGCGCTGGATCGGCTGCTCGTCCAACCACAGAAGAACGACGAACGCATGGTTCCACTCTTCGAAAAGCTGTTGCGTGATCGCAACTTCACCATGACCGACAAGATTCGGGAGCTAATGACGTCCGGTGGTACGTGGTTCGTGGTGGTCGGCGCCGGCCACATGATCGGCAAGGATGGACTCGTCGACTTGTTCGAGCGCGACGAAAACTTCAGCGTCACGCAATTGAGCGCGCAAGCCGCGGTGTCACGCTGAAAGGTCCTCGTACACCTTCAGCAGCTTTGGCTTGGTCTCCACACCGATACCGGGCGTTTCGGAAGGCCGGACACGGCCATCCTCAATAGGGATATCATCCGCAAATCCGCCAAACGGTTCGAAGACGCCGGGATAGGATTCCGCCCCGCCCAGCCCCAGGCCAGCGGCAATGTGCAACGCAAACTGGTGGCCGCCGTGGGGGATGCAGCGTCTCGCCGACCAGCCGTTCTCTGCGATCACCTCAAGCGTCCGCAGATACTCGACAAGGCCGTAGCTGAGTGCCGGGTCCATCTGGAGATAGTCACGATCGCTCATCATGCCACCGTAGCGAACGAGATTGCGGGCATCCTGCATCGAGAATAGGTTTTCGCCCGTCGCGACCGGCGTGGCGGAAACATTAGCGACCTCGTGGTTCAAATCGAAGTCGAGCGGGTCGCCCGGTTCCTCGTACCACTTGAGACCATACGGGTCGAGCGCGTGAGCGTACTCAGTAGCGGTCGCAAGATCGAAGCGGCCATTCGCATCGACCGCGAGATGACGACCTGAAGGCAGAAGCTTGAGAACTACTTCGATCCGCTTCAGGTCCTCGCCGAGAGGAGCGCCGCCGATCTTCATCTTGACCGTGTCGTAGCCGAGGTCGAGATAGTGGCGCATTTCATCTTGTAGGACGGACACATCCTTACCGGGATAGTAGTAGCCACCGGCGGCGTAAACGTACACGACCGCATCCGTCTTGCCCCTGCTGAACCGATCGGCAAGCAACTGATAGAGCGGCTTACCATCCATCTTGGCCGCCAAATCCCAGAAGGCCATGTCGAGCACGCCAACACCGACCGAGCGCTCGCCATGTCCGCCGGGCTTCTCGTTCGCCATCATGATCCGCCAGGCCTTGAACGGATCGAAGTTCGTTCCCTCGTCGTTGAGTAGGTCTTCCGGCGCCGCTCGCAGCAATCGTGGAATCAGCCTGTCTCCGATAATGCCGCTTTGCGAGTAGCGGCCGTTGGAATTGAAACCGTACCCGATCACCGGCCGGCCGTCTTTGATGACGTCGGTGATGATGACCGCCGCCGAGACGGTCATTTCGCTGAAGGAAATGTAGGCGTTACTGATTTCGGAACGAATGGAAACCGGGCGTTCTCGGATCTCTACGATCTTCAATATATGTTCTCACTTTGAAGGAAGCACGGACCGACCGGCGGGCTTCCCTGCCGAGGGCACACGTACTGGGTGACAACGACAACGTCCCGCCGCCGTCTTTGTTGCGAGTTGCGGAGCCTAGTCGAGTTCGCCTTCTTCCGCAAGCATCTCGACTGCACCCTCGAAGGCGGCGAGTGTCACATCGACATCCTGGCCATTGTGTACGCCGGACACAACGCCGCCGGGCCAACCGTTAAAGTCGACTCCGCCGCAGATCATCGCCAGCCGCACCTTGTGTCCAACTTCGGTGCGCATGCCTTTCGTCAGCACCTTCCATGGCACCTTGCCGCTGTAGATATCCTTTCGCGAGAGAGCTTTCCGCTCCGGGTTCGTGAAGACATGGACGCCCGAGAAGTCGCCATACGCAAACCACGGGGCGCTGTGCTTTTGGAGGATCTCATCAATGCCGTTGCGGATGGCTTCCGCCGTCTTGTTGGCGCGGTCGATGTAGTCCTCGCTCTTGAGGAGCTTCAAGGTTTCGATGCCCGCGGCGGCGGCGATGGGGTAGCCGTTGAAGGTCCCTTGGTGGGGGATGCGCGGCGGAGTAACACCGTCCTCGGTCTGGACGAACTGCAGCAGATCGAGAATGTCCGCGCGGCCGACTACAGCCGCTCCGGGATAGCCACCGGCGACGACCTTCGCGAGGCTCGTGAGGTCGGGCATGATCTTGTAGTGAGCCTGAGCTCCGCCGGGCGATACGCGGAAACCCGTGACCACTTCGTCGAAGATTAGGATGACGCCATGCTCGACGGTGAGGGCACGCAGTTGGCGCAGAAATTCTTCGTTGGTCGGTACATGCCCGAAGCCCAAGCCGGTGGGTTCGAGGATGACGGCCGCCACGTCGTCGCGGCTCGACAACACCGACTTCACCGCTTCGATGTCATTGGGCGGAACGACGAGCACCTCATCGACAACGGACTGAGGAATGCCTTCCGGCTCGTTCACTTCCGGCGCCGGGGCGTGAAACGCGACGTGATCATGCCAGCCGTGAAAGTGTCCGCCGAAACGCAGGAATTTCGCTTTGCCTGTGAAGGCGCGGGCCAGCCGCAACGCCATCTGCGTGGCCTCGGTTCCCGAGGAGACAAAACGAACCTTTTCGGCGCAAGGAACCATCTCTTTGATGAGCTCCGCCCACTCCAGCTCCAGCTCGTGCTGTGCGCCATAGTGGGTACCGCGCGCCGCTTGCCGCACAACGGCCTCAACGACCGCCGGATGCGCGTGACCGAGGATCAGCGAACCATGACCACCGAAATAGTCGACGTATTCGTTCCCGTCGATATCCCACTTGCGCGAGCCCTGCGCCCGGTCGACATAAAGCGGGTGCGGTTTGATAAAGCGGACGACGTGGGTCACACCGTCGGGAAACGTCTTCAGTGCGCGGCGATGGGCGTGCGCTGACTTCGGCGTTTTCTTGACGTACGCTTCTCGGATCTTGGAAACGGCATCGGCTTTGACGACCATGGTGCACTTAGGATAGCGAAAATACTCGCCGGAGAAAACCGCTCGCCGCCCTGGATCGACCCACCGGCGGAACGACGATCGTAATCGATGGCCGCCGCGCTGCCGATAGCCAGATGAGAGCATCCGCTACGGCGCCGGGCTCCTGGTACGAGCAATAGGACTCCCCTTTGGACAACGACACAGAGATCCGATTCCTCGAAGGACTACCCGGCTTCGAAAGCTGCGGGCGGTTCGTACTAACCCACTCGGAGGAGTACGCTCCAGTCCACTTTCTGCAACCCGTAACCCATGGCGATGGGAGCCTAATACTTCCTCACAGGGAACGGCCGCGGCTAAGCCGGGCCATGCGGAGTCTTAGGCCAAGGTGTCTCCGTCACGAATACGCGCCAGAATTTCGGCCGCGCGCAACGTCACTTCTGGTGGAAGCTGTGAAATGACCTCGTTCGTCACACGGTCGACAATCTTGATGAGCGGCCGGCCGGTATTCGGATCGAACTCAAAGCCCAATTCGCTTGTTGGCCCCACGCCACCGCCTTCATTGATCGCCCGAATCGCTTTGAGAATCTCACGGTTCTTCGCTGCTTGCTCAGGACTGTTTCCCTGCGGCCCCTCACGCGCACCGGATAGCTGTCCCGCTCCCGAACCTAGGATTTATGCGGTTGTCATTTCGAGTCTCCTTCTTCGTTTTCAGACTTGCGGCGGTCTCCTACAAGGAGTGACGTTGGTGACTGCCGCGGCGGTTCAACGCCGTGTCCCTTATCGGACGGAATACGCAGGAAGAGAAAAGCTTTCGGGCGCATTATCCATTGCGCCCTTCCTGGATTGCCGATCGCACCGCGCCGACGTTACCGCGCACCAGAATCGTCGCCACGTCGAAGCGCATGACCGATTCGCCAAGCATCCGCATTTGGCGATCGAGACTCACATCGTTGCCGCTAGCCCCCATCCCTTTCGTCGAGAGTGCGGAGTTTGGCGGCGAACGTGGTTCTTTTGATCCGCAGCAGGTCGGCGGCGCGTGTGTTGTTGCCCCCGGCGCGCTCCAGAGCCTGCTTGAGCAGCCGCAGTTCGAACTGCATCAAAACCGAGTCGAGATTCAGCCCCCCGGCGGGCAGTCTTAGCTCGGGAACCAGCCCTGTACTTAGCGCCACGGGCGAAAACGGAACCGGAAAGTCGCTTGGGTAGAGCGTGTCTCGGTTGCCGCTCAACGCCACGGTCTTCTCGATCGAGTTTTCAAGCTGCCTGACGTTGCCCGGCCAACCGTACCCCATTAACCTCGTCATCGCCTCCGGCCCGGCGCGTTTGAGCGACAGGGTTTCCCGGCGGCAAATCTTCGCAAGCAAGTGTTCGACAAGCAACGGAATATCCTGTACGCGTTCCGCCAAACTGGGCACCGCGATCAGCACGACGTTCAGGCGGTAGTACAGGTCTTCGCGGAAATGGCCGCTCTGGACCATCTCGCCGAGGTCGCGATTCGTGGCCGCGATTACGCGCACATCGACGCTGATCGTGTCCGAACTCCCCACGCGTTGCAGTGCTCTCTCTTGCAAGACGCGGGGCAGCTTGCTCTGCATCTCAAGAGGCAGCTCGCCGATTTCATCGAGAAAGATCGTTCCCGCATGCGCCTGCTCGAAACGGCCCACGCGCTGTCCTACGGCCCCGGTGAACGCGCCCTTGACATGTCCAAAGAACTCGGCCTCCATCAGGTTCTCTGGGATCGCGCCACAGTTCACCATCACCATCGGACGCTGTGATCGCCGGGACAGACCGTAAATCGCGCGGGCGACTAGTGGACTGTCGCAGAGATAGTTTTACCATGGCGGATGCGGCGTGAAGGTTTCGAATACTTCCAGCGGAACGGTTTGGCGTCTTTCGAGTAGGCGTTGATGTAGCGGCGTAGTTTGCGAGCTA
>Ga0315336_1001435_pt1 | contig 46392 bp, 46 predicted proteins | sample ASW5metaG_FD_204512 | JGI IMG/M metagenome (GOLD analysis project Ga0315336, IMG submission 204512) | Ammonia-oxidizing marine archaeal communities from Monterey Bay, California, United States - ASW #5 | ecosystem: Environmental > Aquatic > Marine > Intertidal zone | place: USA: California... | reverse complement strand
AAATAGGCGACGTGTTCGGCGAGTAAGTTTAGCCGTCGAGTGGCTTTTCATCTTCCGCAGGCTCTGTTTCTTCACCCGCGGTGTAGCCGCCTGCGAGATTGAATTCATCGGCCTGTTCCGGGTCGTTTCCATACACCCCAGAAGGATCGGCGCCTTCTGTTTCAGCCCCATACAAATTATATTCTACCGGCTCGTTTGTCGGCGTAGATTCTGCCCCATCTCCCCCACTATTTTCTTCGGATGAAGTCGAGTCGCCGCTATTGTCCTCTGATTCTTCCATGCCAGCATCGTTGTATGGATCCGACATCCAATCAATGTCATCTGGGTGTGGTTCCGGGTTGAGCGGAGAGTCGTCGTCGTATTCCTCTTCTTCTTTCATAATATCTTCAAGGTACGATTCGGGATTCATTCGCGCAATATCATCAAGCTCGTCTTTCAGGGGATTCAATTCTTTCGAAATCTCCTGCTGTGCTTCCGACATGTATTTTCGAATATCGCGTACTCCCCGCATCGCGACCTTCGCAAATTCAGGAAATTTTTCGGGGCCCAACACGATGAGAGCTATTCCGGCGATGAGGGCAATTTCTGCAAATCCAATGCTACCAAACATGCAATCAAATCCTATCTATTCAGTTGCTATTCGAGCTTTTTTCCGTACGATCAAAACTGATGCCCATATACTAAACTCATATAAGAGAACGAGCGGCATGGCCATTATTACCAGGGAAATCGGATCGGGAGGTGTTAACATTGCCGCCAAGACGAAAAGGCCAACTACGGCTATTCGACGATTCGCCTTCAAGGTCTTGGGCTCCAATATTCCCATATAAACCACGATTAATACTACTACCGGAAACTGAAATGCGATGGCAAATCCCAGGATGCCCTTAAAGATAATGGACATTGTATCGCTCAGTCGTAAATGAGTTTCGACGAATTCCGGGGTGTAACTCATCAAGTAGTTTATGACGAGGGGGAACACAGCGAAAAAAGCGATTAACGCACCTGTTACTGCCAACGTTGTGCATCCTACCAAGAGCGTATTGACCAACCTGCGTTCGCTTGGTTTCAGCCCCGGAAACACAAATGCGCAGATTTGAAATGCGATAAATGGAAAACCGAGCAATATGGCTCCATATGCGGAAAATTTCAGTTTAACCAAGATTGTTTCCAGGGGAGTAAGCACAATCCAGACAAGTTCTTTGTCCTCCTGCTCGGTTTCGCCTGAGACCGCAGGAGTACTTTCCGAAGGATTCTGTAGACCCTCTTCGCCAGGAGGTACGGAGTCGTCAGGATTATCAGCAATTACGGTCTCTTTAGATTTCAATGGACTCGTCATCACATCGATAATCTTGTTGGAAAACCCGTAACAAATGCCGAAACAAATCAAAATGGCGACGGCAGCCTTGATCATGCGAGTGCGTAACTCACCTAAATGACTGGTGAATGTCATTCTGGCGGCTCCGTCGTTTGATTGTTGCTTGTCGGAGTCTGATTTGGTTTTTTCGTGGGGTTCGATATCGGTGCCGCTCATGATTTCTACCTCTGAATCATTAATATTATTGATTTTTAACGAAAGCCAGGGAAGTTATCGAACCAGCCAGAAGGACTATATTAGCATAGAAACGAATGAGAATGCAGGTTTCATACCCTGTAGTCAGAGCTCTATTCGTTGAATGTGTTCGCATTTGGAGGGGTTGAATCGATCGTTTCGCCAGACTTGAGTGGGCTTTCGACGGTCGGACGTTTGATGTCATCTTTAAACAAATGGTCGGGACGATTTTCCGGGCCATCATGCACCCATTTTTTCAATGCCTTCCCCGGTTTGAATGAGGCCGTTCGTTTGGCGGGAATAGGTACTTTTTCACCGGTTTTTGGATTTCGGCCAATTCGGGCATCCCGTTCTTTCAATTCGAATACGCCGAAGTTCCTAATCTCTAATCGATTTCCTTCACTCAGGGAGTCGGTGATGGCGTCTAATAGCTCTTGAATGGTATTCGACACTTCATGTTGGGTAACGCCAAGTTGCTGAGCCACCTGGATTACCAAATCGCGTTTCGTCAAGATTGTTTCTCCGAAGACATCAGCACGGGATTATCCGAAAAGATCGGAAAAGGAATCTTTGTACATCTCGCCGACCGGAGTAAACATAAAGATGCCAGCCAATGCGGCCACAACGACGATAAATATTATCAAGTTCGTTTTGGCTTTGTCGGACATGCCGCCGCCGCCTCCGCCTTTCGCTGCGAATTGCGGATCGAGAGAGATCGGTTCCCCTGCTTCGGCACGTGCTTTTTTATCCTCGATTTGACCTAAAGTTTCATTGATCGATATGAATGAGCGATGCCATTCCGATTGAATTTTCTTTACGGCCACTTCTGACTGCGCATAAATGGATTCGAGGTTTGTGGCGCTGGAAACAATCTGCATCGTATTTGAGTCGATTCCGTAGTCGGATTGGAGGGACTCTTTCAACACGTTGTGTTCACGCGCGAGCTTGCTTTTGATTTTCAAAAATTGATTTTCGAGCTGCGCTTTATTCACACCTGGACTGGGGTACGCGCTAAGAATTTGATTGAACAGTAGCCAGTCATTCATGAATTCACGACACATGTTCACGCGACGATCAAGTGTGTCGATGACTTTTTGTTGTTTTTTGCTGATTTTTGCCACGTTCGTTCTCGTCCAAATGGGGTTTTAATAGTGGTTCAATCTCGATAATTTATCACATGGACCCAAGTAAGTCAACCGCTGGAAATTCTTAAGTTATTTTAATTACTGGATTTACAACACTTCGGCTTATTTTTTTACTTATATTCAGTATTCACAGAAATTTATATTTTCTGTTTGATGAAATTCTGAATGAGCCGCTTCCCTGATTCGGTCAAAATGCTTTCAGGATGGAATTGGAAACCCCAAACTGGAAGAGTTTTGTGGGCGACTGCCATGATTTCGCCTTGTTTCGTTTCTGCGATAATTTCTAGCGCGTCAGGACAGGAGTCTCTTTTAATGATCAGGGAATGATACCTTGTAGCAACGAAAGTTGAATCGACAGATTCGAATATCGGATTGTCGACGTGCTGAATGTCGCTCACTTTTCCGTGCATGATGCGATCTGCGCGGACGATATCCCCACCAAAAACGTCCCCGATGCATTGGTGGCCGAGACACACGCCGAGGATTGGAATTTTGCCGGCAAGTGCTTTGATTATATCTTTGGAATTACCGGCTTCATTTGGCGTGCAGGGGCCGGGCGATATGACTAAATGATCTGGATTCAGTTTCCGAATCCCTTCGGAGTCGATAGCATCATTTCGATAAACTTGAATATCGGAATCGAATTCACCGATGTACTGCACAAGGTTGTACGTGAATGAGTCGTAATTATCGATGATGACAATCATTCGTCTAATCCTTCTTCGGCAAAGTTGAGCGCTTGAAACATTGCCTTTGCTTTGTTTTGTGATTCTTCGTATTCCTTAACGGGCTCACTGTCGTATACGATGCCGGCACCAGCTTGCAGGTAGGCTGTGTTGTTTTTGAGGATCATGGTTCGTATTAAAATACAGGTGTCCATGTCGCCCGAAAAACTGATATAACCGCAGCCCCCGCTATAAGGGCCTCGGCGCGTGTTTTCCAACTCATCGATGATTTCCATGGCCCGGATTTTGGGGGCACCGCTCACTGTGCCCATCGGAAAGGTTGCCCGCAAGGCGTCGTAGGCGTCTGCGTCTTCGCGCAATTTACCTTCGACCTGGCTCACGATGTGCATTACGTGTGAGTATCGTTCGATTACCATCATCCTAGTGGGTTCTACGCTTCCAATCTCGCTTACGCGGCCGATATCGTTCCGGCCTAGATCGACGAGCATGATATGTTCCGCACGCTCTTTTTCATCGTTAATGAGCTCGTTTTCCATGTCCAGGTCTTCCTGGTGGTTTGATCCGCGGGGCCGCGTCCCAGCAATGGGCCGTACCATACATGTCGATTGCGTGACTCGTGTCATTACCTCTGGGCTACATCCGGCGATACTGAATTCCGGGAATTCGATGAGCGTCATGTATGGTGAAGGATTTACGCAACGTAACGCCCGATAGAGGTTTAACGGGGTAGTCATTATTTCCCGTTCAAACCGTTGAGACAATACGACTTGAAAAACATCTCCGGCGCGGATGTATTCTTTGGCTTTTTCAACGATATCGCAATATTCGTCTTGCGTAAAATTGGAGCGAATCGTTTTATCTATCTCTCCGGAATGTAATCGTTCGGTGGAAATCACCAAGGGTTTTCTAAGCGTTTTTTCGAGTGCATCTATTTTGGCGATCGCCTCTCGATAGGCGGCTTTGGGATCGTCTTCGATATGGGCATTGGAAACGATCATTAATTTATTTCGAACATGGTCAAAAATTAAAATTGTATCCGTAATAAGAAAATAAGTATCAGGTAAATCGAGTTCGTCGGGATTCCCGTCCGGGAGGGTTTCAAAATGCCGAACCTGATCGTATGACAGGTACCCGACGGCGCCTCCATGAAAAGAAGGTAACCCGTCGACTTCGACAGGATGATAGGCATCCATCAACGTGCGTAAATCATTTAGTGCATCGTCGGATTCAAACGTCTCGACGGCGCCGTTGCGACGAATGGTGACTTCTTTCCCTTTGGATTTAAATATCACCGACGGGTTGGCGCCGAGGAATGAGTACCTGCCTATTTCTCCTTGCTCGACGCTTTCAAGCAAGAACGCATAGTCTTGGTCTTTACTGATTTTCATATATGCCGAAACGGGAGTTTCTAAATCGGCAACGACCTCTTTAAACACGGGTACTAGTGCGCCCGAAGTCGCCAATGAGTTGAATTCTTCCAAAGTGGGTCGAATCATGAATTTATCTTTCTTATTCGCCTGCTACCCCATCACCGGACAAAGCTAAATCGCCATTGTCATGTAGGATGCGGTAGAAACAGCTGGTTTCGTTGGTGTGGCACGTGGGTCCGACGGGGTCGCATTGAAGTACCAAGGCATCGGCATCGCAATCCACACGAATCTCTTTGACATGTAAAACGTTTCCGGAGGTTTCGCCCTTTAGCCAAAGCTCCTGGCGTGAGCGCGACCAGAAGCAAGCTTTTTTCTCCTTCAAAGTAATCGCCAACGATTCTTTATTCATGTATCCCAACATCAACACTTGCCCTGATTCGAAGTGTTGAATAATAGCTGCGATTAATCCGTCGCTATCTAATTTTATGATGTCGTGGAGGTTTTTCATGTCAATTTCCTGGTTTTCAAAGTAACTTAATTTAATTGGATGCAGCGTCGAATCTTCGAACGTGGACGCTGTTTTTTTCTAAGTAATCTCTAGCTTCCTGGATGGTAAATTCCTGGAAATGAAAAATGGATGCGGCCAATGCTGCGTCGGCGCCGCCTTCATCTAAGGCTGCCCTCAGGTGTTCCAGATTTCCTGCTCCGCCACTGGCAATCACAGGTATGCTTACGGCATCGGAGACGGCACGGGTCAATTCAATGTCATACCCGTTTTTCATACCGTCCTGGTCCATGCAAGTAAGCAATATTTCTCCCGCGCCGCGAGCTTCCACCTCTTTCGCCCATTCAATGGGTTCAAGCGGAGTTGCCCGTCCCCCATCTCTTCCACCGTGGCTTTTTACAATGTAGCCCTCGTCGTCTTTTTTTGCGTCGATGGCGACGACGATGCACTGCGCGCCGAAACGTGCGGAGGATTCGTTCACGAAATCGGGATTTTGGATTGCCGGCGTATTAATACTTACCTTGTCAGCTCCGGCAGCGAGGAGCTTCCGGATATCTTCCAGCGTGCGGATTCCACCACCCACACATAATGGCATGAACACCTGTTCGGCCGTCTGTGTGACGACTTCGAGCATTGTGTTTCGGTTGTCGGTGGAGGCTTGAATATCCAGGAAGACGATTTCATCGGCCCCTTCCTGATCATAGCGTTTGGCGATTTCAACGGGATCGCCGGCATCGCGCAATCCGAGAAACTGGACGCCTTTGACGACTCGGCCGTCTGCAACGTCCAGACACGGTATAATTCTTTTACCTAACATAGTCCCTACTGTTTCAATGGTTCTTCCGAATCGGGGTCCAGAAGGCTGTCTTCTTCCATTGATAATGTGGGCGTATGCGCATCGGGTATTTCTTCAACAGCGGTAACGCCCATTTCCGGCTGTCCGTCAGGCGCTTGGAGCAGCAAAGGTTCGGGTTTGAGCGATTTCACACTCATTCTCCACCGTTTAACTCTCAGTTTCGCTTCGACTTCCTGTAGCCCGGTAATTTTACTCGCGTGAATTTTTAAGAAATTCTGCACCCGTGCGGTTACCATTCGTGCGTCATCATCGGGATCTTTCTTCAGAATTGCCACGGCATCCACTTGTACTTTGTCGGTTCCTTTGATTGGCTTCATGACGATGCGGATGTGTTGAACCTCGGGCAGGCGTAAAGCCACTTTTTCTAAAGTGGATTCAACCGGTTCTAAATCGATGGTGACTTCACCCTGGGTCCCCATAAAGGAGATGGATCGTTCCTTTTTTCGGCGTGCATAGGCGATCCATTGGAAAAGAATGAATAGAAGGCCAACGGCAATGGCAACACCGCCAGCGGTTTCGCGATAGTATGGATAATCGGGAGCTTGATCGAGGAATTGCTGATAGTATTTGTCAAATTCATTGTAGATGACTTTCTTTTCGAATTTGACGAGGAGTCCGCCCATGACCAGAAAAAAAAGGGCGACACAAAATTTAATAAAGCCTGTAATATAACGCATTGTTCATTTCCCTTCGTTGTTAAACGGTATTCGAAGGCAGTTAGTTGGATTTCGTTTGTATTAGGTCTTGAATGAAATGTTCCAGGAAGTTGATGGAAATATCGCCCTCGCGGAAACGGCCGCTGCGAAGTACTTTGGCGCATAAGGGCGCCGTTGTTTTTACACCCTGGATTTTGAATTCGTCGCAGGCGCCCGCCAATCGTTCGATGGCCTGGTCCCGGTCGTGACCCCACGCGATGATTTTGGCCAACATGGAATCGTAGTATCGAGGGACGTTATAGCCGGAAAAGATGTGCGAATCGACGCGAATTCCAGGGCCGCCGGGCATGTGCAATTTGGTAATCATACCGGGGGTCGGTTGGAAATCATTGTCCGTATCTTCGGCGTTGATTCTGACCTCGATGGCATGACCAACTGCTTTTACGGAGCTATATCCCAACGGCTCTCCTGAAGCGATACGGATTTGTTCTACCACCAGATCTTTGGAGGTGACTTCTTCCGTGACTGGATGTTCTACCTGAATACGCGCGTTGAACTCGATAAAGTAAAAGCTATTATCGGGGGCCAAGAGAAACTCACAAGTGCCCGCGTTGGTGTAGTTGATGGCTTTGGCTGCCTTGACAGCGACTTTTTGGATATTGCGTCGGACGCTTTCTTTAATAGCTGTTGACGGCGTCTCTTCGATGAGTTTTTGGTGACGCCTTTGAATACTGCATTCGCGTTCGCCTAAGGGTACGACTTTTCCGAAATTGTCCGCCATAATCTGGACTTCGATATGGCGTGAATTTTCGATGAATTTTTCCAGGTAAACGCCACCGTCGCCGAAGGCTGCTTCCGCCTCTGCTTTGGCGATGTTGACGGCACTCTGGAGTGCGACATCGTTGTGGGCAATGCGCATCCCTTTTCCGCCGCCACCGTGTGCGGCTTTTACGAGGACAGGGAACCCAATATCATTGGCCACTTTTAAGGCTTCCTCGGGATCCTGTATGAGACCTGCGCTACCGGGAACGGTGGGTACGCCAGCTGCTCTCACTTTTTCGCGGCATACGGATTTATCACCACTCATTGAGATTGCTTCCGGACTGGGGCCGATGAATTCTATGTGACATTCTTTACAAATATTGGCGAATTGGGCACTTTCAGATAGAAATCCGTAGCCGGGGTGAATTGCCTGAGCATCGCAGATTTCTGCAGCAGCAATGATTCCGGGGATGTGAAGATAGCTTTCACTTGCAGATGGCGGCCCAATGCATATACTTTCGTCCGCCAAAGCAACGTGGAGACTGTCTGCATCGGCTTCGGAATATACGGCGATGGACGTAATCCCAAGTGAGCGGCAAGCCCGAATAATTCGAATGGCAATTTCGCCGCGATTTGCTATAAGAATGCGTCTGAACACGAATCGATATTCCTAGTGTTTAAAGAAGAAATTGGACGGGCTAAGGTTTGACGGCAAACAAGGGTTGACCGAATTCAACGGGCTCTCCATTTTCAACCAATATTTTTTCGATACTGCCTGAAAATTTGGCGCCTACTTCGTTCATAAGTTTCATTGCTTCAACGATACAGACGGTTTGGCCTTCATCGACCATATCGCCACGCTGAACGAAAGGTGGTTCACCTGGAGCCGGAGCGGCGTAAAATGTTCCAACCATCGGGGAATCAATAGTTACTAGACCTTCCTCTAGTTGTGATTCGGAAGAAGTTGCAGCTGGTCCCGGGGCGGCTGGCGTATCGGCATTTGCCGGGGCCGGAGCAAACGGGGCTGCAGCGACCGGGTATGTTATGGGCGCTGCGGATAGGACTTGAGGCTTTTGCAGGCGAATCTTTTTGCCCTCTTCCTCGATTTCGATTTCATGTAGTTTCGATTTCTCGAATAAGCGAATGAGTTCTTCTAGATCATTGATTTCCACGTTGTAATTCCTCCAGCGTAGGCTGTTCTGCGATATTTAACTGGATACTCGTTCTAGATAATCGCCGGTGCGTGTATCTACTTTAATTGTTTCACCTTCGTTTACGAATAATGGCACTTGTACGGTGACGCCGGTTTCAAGAGTCGCCGGTTTTGTTCCGCCCGAGGACCTGTCCCCTTGTAGTCCCGGGTCGCATTGGGTGATTAGGATTTCCATGGTGTTTGGAAGGCTGGTGCTGATGGGCTTCGTGCCGTGAAACAGGAGGCCAACCTCGATGTTTTCTTTCATCCATTTTGCCTTATCGCCCAATACCTCTTTGGAGACTTCAATTTGCTCATAAGTCTCAGTGTGCATGAAATGGTACAGATCGCCGTCGGTGTAGAGGTATTGGTATTTTTCCTCTATCAAGCGGACTTCTTCCATTTTTTCGCCGGAGCGGAAGGTATTTTCCAGAACCCGGCCTGTGAGGACGTTTCTGAGTTTGGTACGGACGAACGCGGGTCCTTTTCCGGGCTTAACGTGTTGGAACTCCACGAGTTCCATGAGGTTTTCTTTGTATATAATCACAATTCCATTACGGAAATCGGCAGTCGAAATCATCGGGTACTTTCTCTAGTTGGCGTAAATCGGCTCTAAATATAATGTTTTCAAGTACCTAGAATCAAATTGGCAACGCTGGAGGGCGGAAAAGAAGGGATTCGCCAGGATGTTAAAAATGAGTTTGAAGCCCTGTGGATTAGGAGTTGGAAATGACGGTCAATTCTTTAGTTTCTTTCGTGAGGATATCGCATCCTTCTTCGGTTACAACGACCAAATCTTCGATTCGAACTCCGCCTTTTCCTGGGAGGTATATGCCTGGTTCGTTGGTAACCACCATGCCTGGTTGGAGGATGGTCTTGCTTTCCTTATTGAGTCTCGGATTCTCATGGATTTCAATCCCCACGCCATGCCCGAGACCGTGACCGAAAAATTCGCCGTATCCAGCATCCGAGATTATGGAGCGGGCAATTCCGTCGATATCTTGCCCGATCACGCCGGGTTTAATGGCGTCAAGAGCGGCGAGTTGTGCTTCGAGAGTGACGTTGTAGATCTCGTCGAACCAGTCTCCCGGGCTTTTTTCATACACGTATGTACGGGTCATGTCGGAGCAGTATCCATTCTTGCGACAGCCGAAATCGAATAGCATGATATCGCCTGGAGATAGTTTCTTTTGGGCAGGTTCTCCGTGGGGCAGGGAACTTTTCGCCCCGAACAGCGCGATGGTGTCGAATGAGCATCCGCTGGCACCTCGTTTTTTAAATTCAAATTCGAAGAGCGCGGCGATTTCTTTTTCGATAACACCTTCTGTTAATTGTGGAAGAATATCGATAAGGACTCCTTCCGCCAATTCCGAGGCCTCACGGATTGTGTCAATTTCTTCAGCCGATTTTACGAGGCGTAATTCGTCAGCAAGAGTCGCATTTGGGACCGGTTCGCCGGAGAGTTTATTGTTCCAACGTTCGTACTCGGCAAAGGTGAGGCCGTGGGGATCAAAGAGTACTTTTTTCGCTCCCAGATCGTTCAGTTTTTCGGCGCCTCGAATTATTTGGTCACCGCTGATTTCGGTGATGGTAAATCCGGTCACTTCTTCGTTCGCCTGTTCGGTGTATCGAAAGTCGCACAAGAAGTGGGCTTCGTTCGAGGTGACTACGATGGCGGATGAAATTTCGTAGAACGCGGTCATTAATCCACTTAGGTACTGATTGGTCGGCGGAGCCACGCTGAAACAAGCGTCGCATCCGAGTGCGTCCATTTTATTTCTGAGTGACTGAATTGCGTGTTCGGGCATGGTGGTTTTCTCCGGATTTATTTTGCGAAGGCTTGAAGGGCCAACAGATATCCCTTTGAGCCGAGGCCAATAATCTGGCCGATCGAAACGGCGGAAATATAGGAATGATGTCGGAATTCTTCTCGGGCGTGAACGTTTGAAATGTGGACTTCTATGGTCGGTATTTCGACGGAGGAAATGGCATCGGGAATGGCCATACTAGTGTGAGTATAGGCGCCGGCGTTAATGATGATGCCGTCGGCCCATCCTTTCGCCTGCTGGATTGCAGTGACGATATCGCCTTCATTATTAGATTGGAAGGTTTTTACGTCGATGTCGAGAGTCTTACCGGCGTCGACAATCATCTCATCAATCTGGTCGAGCGTTTCGTGACCATATATTTCGGGCTCACGTTTCCCGAGCAAGTTTAGATTGGGGCCATGTATGACTTGAATATTCATTTACTGATCTCCACTTTGTGGTTCAACGAATGATATGCGCACTAACGCAATCCTAGGACTTCCAGTTTGTAGCGTGCCATGATGGCTCCGCGTTCGAGCACTTCGTTGGCCTTCGCTCCGTACTCTGCTCCCTCTTCAATAAGAGCGTTGTATTCTGCTCCGTTTCCACCTTCCCCGGCTCGTGTGAACGCGCCAGCCATTTTGAGTAGAGCCTCGCCATAGGCGTGACAAATCTGGTGGTTGACTGGATAGAGTTCATAGCCTTTTTTGTACACCGCGAGCCCTTCTCGGTAGGCTTTCATTTGTGCTCTAGGGTTACTACGGTCCGTGTTTCCCTTCAGCCACAATGCCTGGCCAAGATTGAAATAATTCCACGGACGTTCGGGGCTTCGCTCGACCATGGCTTTTGCCCATTTTAGGGTTTCGTCTGCGTGTCGTCGCCTTTGTCGTACTTCTTTGGCGGGCGTGCATTCGAGGATGATTTTATTCCATTTGTAAAGTTGCTCGGCCGTTTTGGTGCTGATGGGCCAGATTTTGTCCATTTCTTCGAGTAATTCAATTTCTCTTTTCATTTGTACGATCGCTGCGTTGCGTGTTGCAGCAATATTCACAAAGAAAATAAAGGTGGCATCGGTTATTTCTTCTCCGGCCTGCATGTCTCGCGTTTTACCGGTTTTCGGATCGGTTATGACACGAATGGCTCCGAACGTCTTGATTGTTTCGATATCGGTGATGAAGTCTTGAACGCTGGAAACTTTTCGTTGCTGGTATTTTTGACCTCTTCGTACTTGCTCCGGTGTAGGCTTCCAGGCAGGTAGCGCTTTGGTCATATAATTGGCGATTTCCATTTTGATTTGAACGTGCCGTTGATTGCCCAGATAGGTAAACCTTTGAAGTGTGGTTGCCTGGGGGTTGGACATCGCGTAATCGATACCGAATTGACGCCACGACATGCCCACCGCGTAAATAGAAAGTAGGATTACGAGTGCGGCTGTTATTTTTTTTCGTGTTAAGTTGAGAGACGTTGCATCGTCGGTTGACTCGTTGTCTTGGGATAAACGAGCATAGGCCAGGAACAATCCAGTGATTGTGAATAACATGAAAATGAGGGCCGGATTGGTGAAGTTGAAATCGAAAAACGCATGGGCAAGAAATGCGATAATTCCGGCGTAGAGACCGCCGAGTATCAGGCGTGTTGAGGTTTCGGTTTCTCGAAGAATTCGGGCGGCTCCGGCCAAGCCAATGTATATCCAAAATGCACTGAAAAGGAGGAATCCGAACACGCCCGTTTCGGAGAAAACTTGTAGATAATCGTTGTGCGTCGTTTTTACATCTCCGGCATCGAGGAATTGATATTTTCCGTAAATGGTCCCGAAATTATTCAGTCCCACGCCGGTAAAAAAGTTATCCTTAATCATGCGGAGCGCGACCTGCCAATAGGTGATACGATATTTAAGCGACCCGGCATCGGTCATATCCTTCATGGTGACTTCTTTGCCATCTACGTTGATATCCGAGGCGCTCAATTCTACGTTGTGAGGTCGATAGTCGTGGTTGATCACGGGCATTTCGTAGCCGAAATCGGTAGGGGTTTCAGCTGTGATTGGGGAGGAGATCGGAAACAATAGCAACAGAACTGTGGCAATGCCTGCCGCGGGATAGAGATTTGAAATGCGCTCTTTAAATCTTGGGGTGGTCGCCAATAGGAGCAGGGCTGTCCACGACATACCCACGAACAATCCGATCATTCCGCCACGGGAAATCGACAACCACAATGCGTAGCATTGAAAAATGCCGGCCATGGAAATCAGCGTAATGCGCCAGACGTTGCCGTAGGATTGGAGTCCTTTTTTCAGTATGAGGCCAACGCCACCTATCAGGGTGATCCCTGGAAGCAACGCATAAAAAAAGAACATTGCCATTCCGCCTTCAATGATGTGTCCGGCATTTTGAGGATTCGTTCCGAATAGGCCGCTGATGACGAAAAAATAGAGGGCGATGGCCAGAGCGGTGAACGCAGGAATAAGCAAGGCGAAGAAGCCTGTATCCCAAATCGAGTCCAGATCGGCTTTTCTTTTCCAAGATTCCTTGACGCCTTGAAATGCCCCCCACCATTGTCCGAAATAATACGGGATACTGACAATTAGATAGGCTGCGAGCGCATTGGGAAACAGGAGGGTGCCGAAAGCTCGGTCCATTTCCAATCTGTTTTTTAGTTCAGCGGTGAAGTCAGGGCCAAAATAACTGGACGCCAATCCGGGGTTATCGTGGATGGATTGTCTAATGACGGGCAACGTGAATTCGGCGTGCAATATGGCATACACGGAATTCAGGAGGCCAGTAACGGTGACGGCTGCCAAGACGATGCCGATTCCCAGTCGAGTGTAGATACCGTTGGTACACAAAAACAACAGGCCTAAATACCCTAGATACTGGATCAGTCCTTGATGGGTGACATCCGGCTGTACACTTTGGGTTCCGGTGATGAACGCTACAACAATAAACGAAAATAGTAAGGCGCTTGGAATTACGGCTTTCAGCGCCTCTTTTCGAATAAACATTCGAACGGCCAGGAAGATACTGAGGATCGCGGTGAAAGCGACGAAATAGTAATTGACCGACGGGTAGGTGACACCGTCTCGCCAAGGACGTAAAAAGACCATGAGCGCAAGGCCGATAGCAATAGGTTCTTGAAATACCTGTTTCAAAATCGGCGGAATTTTTAATTCGACGTCGGGAATTGGTGCTTCTTTGACTGGGGCATTTTTTTTCTTTGATTTCGACATTCTAATCCTGTTTCGTCATGATTTTTGCTTTCATGAGCAAGACGATCAACAAAAATAATCCAATTGTTTGAAGAAGCAGTATGACGGTACCAAACGAGTTCAACTGCACCAGTAGTGCGCCTCCCAGACCGGTGATTGCGGCGACCAGATAAATAAATTCGACGGCTTGTCGCCCAGTCATTCCTTGATCCACCAGTCGATGGGAAAAGTGGCGTTTATCCCCTTTCATGATGGATTCGCCTTTTCGCCAACGAATCCACACCACACTGAGTGTATCAAAAATTGGAACACATAGGGCCAACAACGGAGCGATAACGGAGATATGTGTGGAATCGGGGCCGGTGACGAAGGTGCCCAATACGGCGATGGTCGACAGTAGATATCCACAGAACATGGCGCCGGCGTCACCCATGAAAATTCGCGCGGGGGCCAAATTGTGGTACAGGAAGCCGGTAACGGACCCCGAAAAGACCATGAGCAGCGTGCAGAGAAAATACTGTTCGCCGGGCAACAAACATAAGAAAAATGATAAGGCTGCGATGGCGGTGATGCCTCCGCAGAGACCGTCCATGTTATCCAGAAGATTCATTGAATTGGTCATCATGACGACCCAAAACATCGTAATGCTTGCCGACAACGCGACTTGAAGATTCTTAAAGGCGGCTTGCGACAGGTTTTCGATGAATGGCAGGTTCTCCAGCATAGGAGCGATGAATAAATCCAGTCGAATTCCAGATAGTACCAGGATTAGGGCGGCAACGATCTGGCCACTCAATTTTACTTCCGGACTCAAGGCTTTAATATCATCGACTACCCCGAGGAGGAATATGACCAAGCCGCCGGCGAATACGCCAATTAACGGACGCCAGGTATCGTCTCCGAGGTATGGGAGGACTTGGGTTTCAATCCAGCCGAAGCCAAGGGCTTGAGCGGGTTCGAGCAACAGCAGGTTCACGCCGATGACGATGTTGAACGTCAGAAAGATCGCAACGCCGCCGAGCAACGGGATGGGTGCGGTATGAACTTTTCTTTCGCCTGGTTGGTCGACCACGTTCAGTTTCAACGCGACGATACCCATCAGATAGGTCAAGAATAAGGAGACGATGAATGACTCGGCGAGAGCGATGAGGAATATGACGTACCAATTACCCATTCGCGAGTACTTCCTCGTATAACGCCAGTTCTTGCTCCGCTACGGATTTTGCATGGAAATCGGATTCGACGCGTTGTTTGGCAAAGGCGCCCATGGTCTGTCGAGTATCAGGGTTATCCAAGAGGAAGTTGATGGTTTGTGCTAAAGCGTCGGAATCTTTCGGGGGTACATTCAGGCCGGTTTTTTCATGGAGGTTGGCATATTCGACGCCGGAACCGAGGGTTGTCGCGACGACGGGTTTTCCGCATGCGTGGGCTTCCAAAATAGAGATCCCGAAAGCTTCGCTTCGCTCGATGGATGGAAACGCGAAAACGTCGCAGGCGTGGAGGTGTGCGATTAAATCAGATTGTTCGAGTCGGCCCGTGAACCGTATGTCTGCGTCTATGGAATTCGCCATTGCCTTTAATTCAGATGTCTGTTGTCCTTCACCCGTAATAATAACCGTTCCATTGATGCGGTTGGAAGCCTTTATCAAGAATTCCAACCCTTTATAATAGCGGTGTCGGCCTGTGAATAAAATAATGGGTTTTTCCGTGCTGTTCTTTATCGCTTGCACTTTTTCAGAATCGATATTTTGGAATTCTTCCGCGACGATGCCGAGGGGCACTACTTTGCATTTTTCCTTGAACAATTCGAGGTAGGGTGATGTGTCGAGATAAGGTTTGGAGGTTGGGATGATGAGGTCGGCTTTTTTTAAGAATCGGATCAAAAGTGGTTTGTAGATTTTCATCGCTGTGGCCTGACGCACTACATCGCTGTGATAGCGGACGATCATTTTGCCTTTGGGATACGGCATGAGCCAGGAGACTTCGGCGGTAGGCATGGGCGAATGGATGACGGTTATGTCGGCTTTTTGTCTCATAAGATGATAGGGATATAACGGTGCCAGTGGGCTGTTTTGCAATCTCCCCCATTCCCCGATCTCCAAAACGGGAATACCATCGCGCGTCGTTCTGTGTGTTGAGAGCGAGCGACTACAGGTCAAGGCGCTGACGTCGGCGTGCTCCCGTTGGTAGCGACACATGAGGGCCATGTGGCGTTCGATTCCACCGTGTACGGGCGGTTCAAAATCTTTATAAACGTGAAGGATTTTCAATTATGCATCTCTTAAAATCTGTTGGTAAACAGAGTAGGTCTTTTGGGCGCACTGTTGCCAGTGGAAAAGACGGGCACGATTCAGACCGGACGCTATCAATCGTTTTCGTAAACTCTCATCTTCATAGAGCATGAGCATGTATTTTGAAATATCGGATATCGAATACGGATCGACTTTAACTGCTGCATCCCCCACCACTTCGGGAAGGCTGGAGAGATTACTGGTTAGTACAGGGGTGCCGCAGGCCATTGCCTCTAGTGGCGGAAGTCCGAAGCCTTCCATGAGGCTCGGCCATACGAACACCTCGGCACCGCTCAAGATTGCGGGCATGTCGTTGGAGTCCACAAATCCCGGAAAGTGAATTCTATCTCGAACAGGCGATTTCTTGGCGGCTCGATAAATAGATTTTGTTTTCCAACCGTCGCGTCCGGCGATCACCAGGTCCCAGTCTGTTTTATCCGCAATGTGCGAATAGGCGTTGATTATTGACTCGATATTCTTCCGGGGCTCTATGGTGCCCAAATAGAGAAAATACTTTTCAGGTAAAGAATATTTTTTTTGTGCGGAGCGATGGGCATTTTCTTCCGTTCGGGCCAAGTCTGCGGGAACGCCCAATGGTACGACGTGAATCTTATTTCGTTCGATTCCCAACAGTTCGATCATGTCAGCTGCCGTGGCTTCCGAATCCGCGATTAACTGATGGGCGACACGGATAGACTGTCTTATTTTCGAGCGGTAGTAGCGTGCTCGTTCGAGGCGGAACCACTTTGGGTTTCGGAGGAAAGCTAAGTCATGTATCGTAAGGATTACGATAGTTTCTGGCCGCGAAATCGGTTTGCGAAGCATGGCGAATGTGGCTGGAAAATGGACGATTTGGGGTTCATCCCGTTTGATTGTTTTTAGGTAGGTTGCCGCATGTTTGTTGAACTGACGTCCTCGACCGACGTTTTTGGTGATCTCCAGATGTCGATTTCTGCTGGGCTCCAATGCATTTTTTCCGTCTTCTGTAACAACGACCGTCATATCGATCTGATCAGCCAGGTCAGGGATTTCCCGCGCCAGTGCGTGAGCGTACGCGCCTGTGCCGCTACGGTTCCCAATTTGGAGTCCGTCCAATAGAACCTTCACGACAGCACCTGTGTATATGCTTCAAAGGTGGTGTGGGCTGTGTTTTTCCACGTGTATTTCCGCGCTTGCGCTCTGCCGGTTTCAATCGCGTGCTTTCTTTTTTGTTGGTCGCCCACCAATATTTCGATGGTAGATCCTATTCCGTCCGCGTCATTCGGGTCCACATAGAGCGGAGCATCCCCCCCGATTTCTTTGTGAGGCGGAATATTGGATGCTATTACGGGACAGCCTGACGCAAAGGCTTCGAGGATGGGAATACCGAATCCTTCGTAGTGGGAAAGATAAAGAAAAAGATCGGCTTCACGATAAAAGGCTGGTAGATCTTCTTGTGCCACATATCCGGGAAAAATTACACGCCCTTCGATGTCTGGCGTGAGGGATTTCATTTCTTCTTCATATTGCCAGCCAGGATTTCCGATGAGTACTAGATCATGGGGAATCTTATCTGCGACTTTGGCGAAGGCTTCGAGCAGTCCCGAGATGTTTTTCCTGTATTCCAGTGTGCCCACGAATAGGAGGTACGGTTTCTCGATCCCATATTTATTTGTGGCCACGGTTGCTTCATCGAAAGATACGGTACAAAAATTTTCGGCGACGGCGTTGGGGGTAACGAAGATCTTTTCCGGCGGAATTCCCAAATTGTTAATGACTTCCGAACGGGTGAATTCGGACACCACGGCGATTCCGTCTGCTTTTTCGCAGAACGATTTCAGTTTTTTTTGAAATGGCGAAACAATCCACGGGTCACAGTATTCGGGCGCCACAATGAAAGAGATATCGTGGACCGTGATTATGCGTTTCGCTCCCGAAAACGAGGGAAGATAATAATTTGTTGAGTGACAGAGATCTGCGCTCTGGATTTTCCGGCCGATATCGGGCCATGACAGCCAATCCCATGTCTTCTGAACCACTCGTGCAGGAATGGGGATATGGACGTTCGGTAATCCCATGGTTTCCAATTTCGAACTGTCGGGCTTATTGCGGCCAAAGGAGTAGGTTGAAATCTCCAATGAATCAGAGGGAAAACGGCGGAGTTCTGACAGAGTTTCTAGGCAATACTGGCCGATTCCGGTTGAGCCGGAAGTTATAGGGGAGACATCAAAAGCAACATGCATAATAGATCATTTTCTCTAACTACTTTAAGTGTATTGGTTTACAATATTGATATCAAGATGGAATTCAACAAATTTTGTACAAATTATTGACTATGAAAATTTTAATATGATACTATTTTCTTTTGTTAGCACTCAGAAAGAGTGAGTGCCAAATTGCGTGTATCTCATGCCCAATCAACCACTTTCAGAACGTCAAGAACAAATTCTGCAGGCTGTCGTGCATTTATACACGACCACGGCTGAACCAGTGGGTTCCAGAGTCATCGTGAAGCAATTTTCGCTGGGTATTAGTCCGGCGACGGTTCGAAACGTGATGTCGGATTTGGAAGAATACGGCTATATCAAGCAAGTTCACACGAGTTCAGGCAGAATTCCAACGGATATCGGATATCGGTACTTCGTTGATTATTTGATGAAGGTTCAAGAGGTCACATTTAAGGATCGCCAGCAAATAGAAGATAATTTTACGACGCAACTGGATGACGCTGATGAGATTCTGCGCCAGACCAGTAAATTATTGGCGTTGGTATCGAGACAGACCGGGTTGGTCGAAGCACCAATTCCGAGTATCGCGAAAATCAGACATATAGAACTGTTACCGCTGGATTCAAAACGAACGATTTTGATGATTGCGGACAATTATGGCCGCGTTCGTACATTGGTCGTGGCGATTCCGGATATCGTGCGAACGGATGATTCGAAAACGTTATCAAACTTTTTGAATCATCATTTGGCGAATACGCCGTTGGACCAGGTACAGAAATCGCTAGAATCAAAGCTACAGTTATTTATTGATGAACAGCGACACTTGGCAGAACAAGCGTTACAGGTTTTGAACGGGCTGAACGCTCAAAATTCAGACCAGTTGTTTTTAGACGGAGCGAATCAATTATTTGAACAGCCTGAATTCCAAGATATGAAACGTGCTCGGGAAGTGTTCGGATTATTAGAAGAGAAAGATACGATAACAGAATTGATGCACGTTGGTACGAATACTGATTCGACTCATTCAAGTCGCGTTATCATTGGAGCCGAGGCCGAAAAACAAGGTTTTGATGAAATCAGTGTGGTTTCGGCACCCTATAAAATTGAAGACGAAACAGTGGGAATGATCGGGGTATTGGGCCCTCGTCGTATGCCCTATTCCCGTTTATCCGGTTTGGTGGAATACACCGCGGACAAATTGGGGCGTTTACTGTCGCGGGTTAAATAGAGTACGGAGAATTTGAAGTAGATGGAAAAAGAAACAGTCGAAGAAAGTGAATTCGAAAAACGTTTGAACGAGAATTCGGACGAGCAGAACGACACGGTAGAAAGTGTTGATGATCTGGCGGACGAGATCCCTTCCGACATGCCGGACGAGGAAGATGAAGCATCGGAACCCTCGAAGGACGAAAAATCGGACATGACATTTACGTTGGAGTTATTGTCCAAAGAAATGGAAGGCCTACGGGATCAACTGCTTCGCTCTCGCGCTGATTTCGATAATTATCGTAAGCGGATGGCCCGGGAGCAAGAACGGATTCGTAAGACCGCCGGGGAACGTGTGATCAACGACATATTGCCGATTGTGGACCATTTGGAGATGGCGCTTCAGCATGTCGACGATCAATCGGACGGCTTGGCTCAAGGAATATCGATGGTTCACAAGCAGTTTATTGAAGTGCTGCAAGGGCATGGTCTGACGCTAATTGAAGCGGAAGGAAAACCGTTCGATCCGAATATTCACGAGGCTTTGCAGCAGGTGCCTCATGAGGAGATCCCGGTCGATCATGTGGCTCAGGAATTTCAAAAGGGTTATATGCTGGGCGATACAGTCATACGGCCGACCAAAGTCATTGTAAGTACTGGTCCGAATAATTCGGACGAAAAAAAATAATCAACTATTAAACGAAAGAACGATCAGAGCAATCTGGAGGATGGACTAAAATGGGAAAAGTAATCGGTATTGACCTGGGAACCACGAACTCTTGCGTGGCCGTGATGGAAGGCGGTGAACCGGTAGTCATAGCGAACACTGAAGGGAATCGTACGACCCCTTCGGTCGTCGGTTTTACAAAAGACGGCGAACGCTTATTGGGCACGGTTGCGAAAAACCAGGCGGTGACCAATCCTGAGAATACGATATTTTCAATCAAACGTTTTATGGGCCGACGGTTCAGCGAAGTGAGTTCTGAAAAGGAATTGGTGCCTTACGCGTTGTCCGGGACGAGCACGGATGATTGCCAAGTAACGATACAGGGCGAGAGTTATCGTCCTCCAGAAATTTCGGCGATGATTTTGCAGAAGATGAAAGAAACGGCCGAGTCTTATTTGGGCGAAACGGTGACGCAGGCGGTTGTCACGGTTCCAGCGTATTTTAACGATGCGCAACGTCAGGCTACCAAAGATGCAGGCACGATCGCCGGGTTGGAAGTCCTTCGTATCATCAATGAGCCAACGGCAGCCGCTTTGGCGTACGGAATGGACAAGAAGAAGAATGAAAAAGTGGCGGTTTATGACTTGGGCGGTGGTACGTTCGACGTGTCCATTCTCGCGATTGGTGATGACAGTTTCGAAGTGTTGAGCACGAATGGCGACACGCATTTGGGCGGCGATGACTTCGACGAAGCCATCATCAACTTCCTGGCCGAAGAATTTATTCGCGACCAAGGCGTGGACCTTCGTAAAGATTCAATGGCACTACAACGTTTGAAAGAAGCCGCTGAAAAAGCAAAATGCGAACTTTCGACATCGATGCAAACGGAAGTAAACCTTCCGTTCATTACGGCTGATGCCTCTGGTCCGAAGCATTTGAATTTGACGCTGTCGCGTTCAAAGTTAGAGCAATTGTGCGACGATTTACTGCAGCGTTCGAAGAATCCTTGTAAACAGGCTCTTGAAGATGCTGGATTGTCTGCAAGTGACGTTGACGAAGTGATCTTGGTCGGCGGAATGACGCGGATGCCGGCTGTAGGCGAAATCGTAAAATCTGTTTTCAACAAAGAGCCTCATCGCGGTGTGAATCCGGATGAAGTGGTTGCTTTGGGCGCATCTATTCAAGGTGGCGTTTTAGCGGGCGACGTGAAAGACGTGCTCTTGTTGGACGTCACTCCCCTTTCCTTGGGAATTGAAACTCTGGGTGGTATCTGTACGAAACTGATCGAACGAAACACGACGATTCCTGTAAACAAACGTCAGATATTCTCGACGGCCGCTGACAATCAGACGGCGGTTACGATTCATGTCCTCCAGGGTGAGCGCGAATTGGCTTCGGACAACCGTACGTTAGGTCGTTTTAATCTTGAAGGTATCATGTCGGCACCGCGGGGTGTCCCTCAAATCGAGGTGTCGTTTGATATCGATGCGAATGGTATCGTGCATGTGTCGGCTAAAGATATGGCCACTGGAAAAGAACAAAAAATAAGAATCGAATCTTCGAGCGGACTTTCCGACGACGATATTGAAAACATGGTGAATGAAGCCGAAACGAATCGTCAGGCTGATGAAGAACGTAAGAAATCAATCGAGATTCGCAACAACGCGGATTCGCTGGTTTACCAATCTGAAAAGTCACTGAAAGAACATGGTGATAAAGTCGGTGAGGAAGATCGTGGCGCGATTGAAGCGGCACTGGCTACTTTGAAGACGACGCTTGAAGGCGAAGACGAAGCTGCCATTGAGGCGGCGACGAATACATTGACGGAAGCATCCCATAAGTTGGCAGAGGCGATGTATGCTGCAGCTGCTGCCGAAGGCGAAGGTGCTCCGGAAGGTGGTGCGGAAGCTCCTGATGGCGGTGATGCTCCTGAGGGAGAAGAAGAGAATACGGTCGAGGCGGACTTTACGGTTGTGGACGATGAACCGGAAACAGCTGAAACTGCCGACGAAGAAAAAGAATAATTTTACGGCAGGTCAGCTGGAGTTAATGTCGAGCTGGCCTGTTTTACTTTCAATTGGAATTATCATTAATGTCACGTGATTTTTATGAAAAATTGGGCGTCCCCCGGGGATCAACCGAGGACGAAATTCGGTCGGCGTATCGTAAATTGGCGCACAAGTATCACCCGGATAAAACCGGTGGGGATAAAGTAGCCGAGGAAAAGTTGAAAGGAATCAACGAGGCCTACGACATACTGAAGAACAAAGAAAAACGCGCTCGGTATGATCAATTCGGTGAGAGTGGTCCCCAAATGGGCGGCGGAGGCGGCGGTTTTGGAGGCGGTGCATCTCCCTTCGATGATATATTTGATACGTTTTTCGGCGGTGGCGGACGAGGCCAGTCGCGTGCGAACGCGCCCGCGGCAGGGAATGATCTTGAATATCAACTATCGATAACTTTGAAAGATGCTGCGTTTGGTGTGACGAGCAAGATCAACTTCAGACGCTCAGAGAATTGCGGTGATTGTAATGGGAGTGGCGCTGCGAAAGGTAGTCAATCGCAAACGTGTCCTCAGTGTGCCGGCCAAGGGCAGGTTCGAATGTCACAGGGATTCTTCAGCGTGACGCGACCTTGTCCTCAGTGCCAAGGGCGCGGTCAAGTGGTCGTGAATCCTTGCCGGAAGTGTTCGGGTAAAGGTCAGACGAGTAACAAGCGTGAATTATCCGTTGACATCCCTGCGGGAGTGGACACGGGGTCACGACTTCGAGTGAATGGCGAAGGTGAAGGCGGTCGTAATGGCGGGCCTCGCGGTGATTTATATGTACTTCTTATCGTGGAAGACGACGAGATTTTTGTGCGGGATGGTTCCAATTTACGGTGTGATTTTCCGATTAGTTTCCCGCAAGCCATATTGGGTACGACGGTTTCGGTTCCTACGATCAAAGGGGAAGCGGATTTGAAGATACCGGCTGGCACACAGTCCGGGACAGTATTTAAACTTCGCGGATTGGGCCTACCGGATCTGCGGGGGTACCGTCAGGGCGATCAGCTGGTGACGATTCAGGTGGAGACGCCGACGAAACTGACGAAGGAGCAAAAAGAGCTGATCGGTCAGTTTGAAGAGTTGAGTTCAGCGAAGACGTATCCTGCTCACAAACGCTTTATGGACAAGATTAAAGACTACTTCTAGATCAAGTAACTCCTTGAATCCCAATTGGTTGCGGTTGCCGATAGCAATACGATAGGATAATGGCTTCTTTTCTAGGAGAATTGGGGTGCCTGTAAAAACGCTTGATTGGTCGGATGGTGTTCTCAGCATCATCGATCAGACTTTGTTACCTATCGAATTCAAGCACATCGATTTAAAGTCGCGGGAAGATGTGTGGACCGCGATCAAGGAACTCAAAGTCCGGGGGGCTCCAGCGATCGGGGTCTGCGCCGCTTTCGGTGTTCTCGTCGGCGTTCATGAAGTGAACCCTCAAACTTCAGCGGAATCGATCACTGCCGCGTGTGAAACGGCCGATTATCTTGCTACCTCCCGCCCCACTGCTGTCAATTTATTTTGGGCGTTGGATCGAATGCGTCACTGCCTGTCCGGGCTCGAAGATTCCGCGAATTCGTCTGATGACGTTTGGAAAGGCCTCGAGGCTGAAGCCATCGCTATTTGGGACCACGACCGGAAGATTTGCCGCGATTTAGGAAAGCATGGAGCGGCGTTGATTTCGGACGGTGATGGTGTGTTGACGCATTGCAATGCCGGCGGACTGGCGACTTCGGACTACGGTACTGCGTTGGCCGTGATGTACAAGGCGCATGAGAATGGGACATCGTTCCAAGTTTTCGCTGACGAAACCCGACCTTTGCTGCAGGGAGCGCGCCTGACTGCGTGGGAACTCCAACAAGCCAAAATTGACGTGACGTTGATTTGCGATAACATGGCGGCACAAGTCATGCGAGAAGGCAAGATTCAGCTCGTTGTTACGGGTGCGGATCGAATTGCTTTGAACGGTGATGCTGCGAACAAGATTGGTACCTACGGAGTCGCTTTGTTGGCCAAGGCACACGACATTCCTTTTTATATTGCGGCCCCCTCTTCTACTTTCGATACGGAAATGGCTACCGGTGATTCGATACCGATTGAAAACCGTGACTCGCGAGAAATCACGCACGGTTTCGGAGCTCAGACCGGGCCCGATGATATTCAAGTGTACAACCCTGCTTTCGATGTAACGCCCAATTCACTCATTAGTGGAATCGTGACCGAAGGTGGCGTATTAATGCCTCCATTTACTGAATCCATTCACCAATTTCTGAGCGAGTATTCATTGCATGTTTGATCGACTTATCGAATACCTCAGGAATTTACCGGAAGAGGAAATGAATTCGGTTGATTTAGAATCAATCGCGGTGGCCACAGCCCTGAAAGATTCTCATCCGCCGGGCTCGAGCGGTCGGCAAAGCCTGGAATTTCTAGATGCCTTTGAAAGGAAATGGCTGGAGAAAAAGGCCTATTTGGTTGATGAAAACAATCCGCGACGAATGCAACTTTTACTTAGAAAAATTCTCGACAAAATGATTTTGGAAGGGATCCCATCATTGTGCCGAGCTGAACTAGACGTCTTGATTAACGTGGAGGTTCTGATTTCTCAAGATGTTGAGACAGACCAATTTGAACGGTTACATACGTTGTTCTCCCGGAGCAAAGACTTATTGCAAAAACGGCGTCAAGAATTATCGGAAGCACCAGGTCTGGCAAATCTGGAGAATTACATTACATACATATCGTCCAGAGATATCCTCGATAAGCCTGTTTGTACGGTAACTGAATTTGGACAGATTGAACTAAAAACGCGCGGACATTATTTAAGTCATCGTGGCGACCTGAGGATATTGGACACCGTCCCAGATTCGGGAATCGTGTCGGTCGAAAAAGGTTCGTGTCTAGTTTCCGGGCACGTATTAGGGCATGTTTATGCTTCGAATTCGGTCGAGGTACTCAAAAATATATCAGGAACGGTGATCGCATCTGAAAATGAGATACGAGGTACGAATGCGATCAATCGGTCTTATTTGGTTTCCAAATGGGGTTCGGTGATTTTAAACAAGGCGGAAGAGCCTACGTTGGTTTTCGCTGGTGAAAAGATCAGTATCGTTGAGTCGGCACGGCTAGGGGTGTTTGCATCTCCGGAAATAACTGTCGGGGGGAGTTGTACCGGAGGTGAGTATTCGGTCAGTCGATCTTTGGAAGCCCAACACTTTTCGGAAACGCCGACTCGAAAGTTAATTATTGAATTTCCAGAAAAAGTGTCGTGTGATTGGTACGGTGGATTAATTCCGAGAGAAGCGGAACGAATAATTTCAGAAATTCGGAACGTGATCAGCCGATTAGAAAATACTCGGAACCTAGCCCAAATCGCGTTTGACGAATGTGAACATTATGCGGCGAACGGTTTGATATATTTGATGGGTGGTGATTCACTCATTAATCAAATCGAAGAGGTCGCGCGTGCTCATAGAAGGTTGGCATTTCTGAACCGCATTACGAATGGTATTGACGTCTTGAACGAAGCAGCAACGACAAAAATACGCTCTCAACTGATGGAAGGTGTTCATTTAGATTCATTGTCGCATTTCATGGGTGGACTCCGTGATGTGGATGACGAGATGAAACGCATGCGGCTTGAGGATGGCTTGGATGTCGATCTGTCAGAGGAGACGAACGCATTACAGTCGGTTTCACAGGTATTGAACAGAAGTAATGCCATTGAGTCGAGCGTGGTGCATCGACTTAAGGACAAAAGGACATTTTGGGCTCGTGAAAAGAGAGAACTTGTTCAGCAAATAAAGGAAAGTGAAGAAGCCCTTCGGAAATTGTCAGGGAATATCGAGCTGCTCGAAAGTTCCAACGATTCGACTACGAAAGTGACCCTCTTAGGGAAAATATTACAAAAGGCCAAAACATTATCGCCGTCGGCCGCGCTCGTAAAAAGATCTCGTTCAACGTTTACGCAGATTATTGTCCGGTCCATCGAAAACCGGAAAAATCATATCAAAGCTTACAAGACGATATTGACTCAGCTTGCGGATCAATATAAATTGCTGTGTTCTGAACTAAAGCGAAATCACCATATGCCCCCGCCGAAGGAAATAGAAGAGGAAGTTAACTTGGCCGATCCGTTTGTGCGTGGGGGATTCGACGAAAATGTTATTTTGTGCACACAAAAGTTCATGATTCCTAAAGATATTCTGGCCCAGGGATCTGCACATAGCGCGGCGGTATCCGGAGTTCATGTGGTCAAGGAAAGTATGAAATTCCCGAGTATGTTTGTGCGCAGCGAAAATGAAATTCATGAAACCACCTCCACGAGTTGAGATTGAGTGAGCGGCGTAAATGTCATAGCTATTGATGGACCGGCCGGCGCCGGGAAATCGACGATAGCGAAATTGGTTGCCGAAACCCTTTCTTACGCTTATTTGGATACAGGGGCGATGTATCGGGCAGCAACTTGGTGGACGATGCACGAGGGGATTGAATGGTCGGATGTCGGCTCGGTTATTCGCACGGTGGTATCGATGCCCTTTGAAATGCGTTACGTGGATGACGGATTGATTGTGGAGGTGAATGGTCAGGATGTCAGTCAGGAGATTCGTACTCCAGAAGTGACCAATGCCATTCGAAATATTGACGGCCTAGCTGAAATCCGCGACTTTTTTGTAAAAGAGCAGCGTAAACTTGGACTGCTTGTTCCGACGGTTGCGGATGGTCGTGACATGGGTACGGTGGTCTTTCCGGATGCATTTTGTAAGATTTATCTTGATGCGAGTGTGGAAACGCGTCGGAATAGACGTGCGAAGGAATTGGAGGTCAGAGGGATATCCGTAGACTTCGACCAGTTGAAGGACGATATTATGGCCCGTGATTCGAACGATATGAACCGTTCGGTTGGCCCGTTGAAACAGGCTGAGGGCGCGATTTATGTTGACTCATCAGAATTGACAATTCAAGAGACCGCGAATCACATCATCGAACTCTCCGGTCGGACACATGGCTAACACACACGTCCAATCCAAATGGCACTATCCTGAAATCGATTACGATGCAGTTCGTGGCCTTGCGGAAGAAGCGACGCTGCCTTCTTTTATCGCCGAAATCCTCCTTGCTCGCGGCATTGACGATCCCGAGGCAATACGTGAATTCTTGACTCCTCTAAAACAACCATTCAGTTCTCCCTTCGAATTATCGGGAATGAAAGAAACCGTTGAGCGAATCAAAGTGGCACGTGACCGGGGCGAGCACATCCGAATTATCGGTGACTACGATGTCGATGGGATTGCGGCTACTGCCATTTTGTATAAAGGGCTGGAAGCGCATGGAGTTGAGAATCTTTCTTATCGCCTACCAAATCGTCTTCAAGATGGATATGGAATCAACAACCCGCTAATCCAAGAGGCGAGTCGCGAAGGTGTGAATGTCATTATTACGGTTGATAATGGTATTTCGGCGAATGATGCTGCCGAGTACGCGAAAACCGTAGAAATCGATTTGATCATCACGGATCACCATTCCCTTGGTGAGACGCTACCGGACGCGTTTGCAATTATCAATCCAAAAATTCAGGATGAAGAATATCCCTTTTACGATGCCTGCGGTTCGGGTATCGCCTATAAACTAGTCGAGGCAGTTTTAGGACAACCGAAAAATATGGGGATGGCGGCACTGGCCACGGTGGCGGACGTTGTTCCATTGAGCCGGGAAAACCGGTCACTCGTCGCCGCTGGATTGCAGGAGTTGAGGGATACGGTTCATCCGGGGCTCTCCGTGTTGACTAAATCATCGGGAATAAATCCCCGGTCGTTGCGGGCCGAAAACCTCGCCTTTCAATTGGCGCCGCGAATTAATGCGAGTGGCCGAATCGGCACGGGAAAATCGGCGTTGGAATTGTTGTTGTCCGATTCGGAAGATGAAGCTGCTCCTTGGGCACGAGAACTTGAACAGATCAATTTGGATCGGCGTCAGATTGAGCAAGGAATTTTCGAAGAAGCACAATCCATGCTTGGGACTTTAACTGGTGAAGACAAATCTATTGTGTTGGCAAAAGAAGGCTGGCATCCTGGCGTGATCGGAATCGTCGCATCACGGCTACTCGGGATATATTCGAGGCCGGTTGTGATGATCGCGATTGACGAGGACGGGTTGGGTCGATCATCGGCGCGGAGCATCAAGGCAGTCAACTTATTTGATGCGTTTACGTCCTGCAAAGAATTGTTTGTCAAATATGGCGGCCATCATATGGCTGCTGGGATGACGATCGAGTCGGACAACATCGATTCTTTCAAGGAGGCTTTCGAAGGGTTTGCCCGGAATTGTACGTTGGATAAGACTCCGGTCCGGGAAGTAACGATTGACGCGGTGGTTCCATTTTCGGCCATTACGCATGACTTTCTGTATCAGTTGGATTGGATGGAACCTTTTGGTCAAAGTAACCCGGCACCGGTACTTTCGACGAATGCGGTTGAAGTCGTTCCTGAGACCCTGAGGGTCTTGAATGGAAATCATTTGAAATGTGCATTCAAGGAATCCGGGGTTGTTATTCAGGCGATTGGATTCCAAATGGGTGGCGAATTCGAATGGTTAAGGACACAGGAAAAAGTAGACATAGCGTTTATGCCCAAGTTTAACGAATGGCGCGGGCAGACCTCGATTCAATTGCAGTTGGTTAGTTTGAAGTAGTTGGGTTTCGGGGAGACCGTGTAATTGCCTTAACCATTTTCGTGTTATGAGATTTTCGGTTTGCGAGATTGCCGCGTCGGCCTGCGCCTCCTCGCAATGACACCAAGCGGGCTGTTTCTTAAGATGACTCGTGGTCGATGGCCTAGAGGACAACGTTGAAAAAAACGTCAGTCGTAATCCATTTGTCTTGCGAGGGCGAGTGCGGAAGTGTCTTGGCCGTTTTTTCGGTATAGCATAGATAGTTTATACGCGGCCATCCTATAGACGTTGTCGACTTCAGGGTCTTCGTTGAGTTTGTGAGTTTTGATGGTGTCCATGAGTTGGACGTAGGTTGTAATCGCTTTATCTACTTCTTTCAAATCTTCCAATGCGGTGGCCGCGAGAATAGTTAATTCGAAATAGTGCGTATTTTGGGGAATCGAACGCAGTTCCAAGTCGCCGATTAGCGCCAACGCTTCACGTTGTTTCTCTTGATGAAGAAGTGCTTTGGTATGGTAGAAGACGACGTCGACTCGTTGGGAATCTGTTTTGGCTAATTCGGTAGCGTTTTCGAATGCCTGGGCAGACAGTTCCTGGAAATCGGATTCTGAAACGGAATACAGGTAACCGAGCATGGCATATGGGACAGCTACTTCATCATCGGCTTCTTCGTTCAAGATGATGGCTGAGATTTTTTGAATGCTGTGTTCGATTGGAAGGTTTTCGAGGGCTTCTTTGGCCTCGGTTTGTGAGGGAGAAGGGGTTTCTGGTTCCGAATTTTTTTCTTTGTCCATGCTGCCCCATGTGTCAGCCTTTTCATCAGTTCGATCAGTTTCATTCGATTTTCGGGACGTGGTGATGGCTCTGGCGTTTTCTCTTTCGGTACCGGGTTTTGCTCTCAGACGTTTCTGGTTTTCGCTCAGAGATGCTTGGGACGAGGTTGCACTCCCCTTTTTTTGGCCGAGTAAATAGGCTCCACCCAAGGTGATCACAAACGAGAAAAGGACCAGAATAGACAATATAATTGGATTTTTGAGCATAGTTTCCCCCAAAACTATTTAAATTATACCCGAGATTTCGGATTTTTGGGGGCGAACAAACCTACCTAGGAAGGTCCGAGGAGGATATCCGGTTGTTTCCAGCAGAGGGTTCGATTGCCGACAATGGTGTTTCTGATTCAGGGGCACCGCGAACGACGAGTTCGTTTCGGACAGTCTGAACCCCGAGGATGTTGTTCGCAATATCCCCGGCCAGTTTCTTCTCGGGCGCAGAATCGACCACGCCGGTCAAGATAACGACTCCGTTGTCGGCTTCAACATCAATTCGACGGATGGACAAATGTCTATTTAGCAGGATGCTTGTTTCGACACGTTTTTCGATAAACTCATCGCCAGCCTGAAGACCGAAATCTCTAACACTATTCATTTCAGGGCGATCGCGAATGGTCAATTGATTGACGACCCTGTCGACGCCACGGGTCTGGAATGCAACGGCTTCGATTTCGGCGCGCTGGAATTCGTTGTCCACGACCCCCGTAATAGTCGCCACGCTATTTTCAGTTCGCACCCCAATTTTCATGCCTTTATATTTTTTATGATAGAGCAATCGGGTTTTTACCGAAGCGGAGATAGTCCTGTCTTCAATCTTTGTGCGCAAAGAACGCTTCGGCATCGATTCCGAAGCGTCCGGAATTACGGTGAGACTATTGTCGACGCGTTTCACCCCTTCATATGCAGCGGCCAATTCGGTGGCCAATTCTTTTTGGATGGGATCGCGTACACTACCAATCAACGTGACTACGCCATTGTTGGTGGATGTATTGATATTGAATGGACTCAGATGCCGGTTGAATAAAAACGTCGTTTCAATTCGCGCGGTCAGTGCCGAATCGATAGCAGTCTGGGATACTGCATCAAGTTGCGTGGGCACCACAAAAGAGGCTGCCACAACCAAACCCAAAATACTCATCAATACTCCCCCATTTTTTTGATGTTAAATGATACCGACTTCCCTAAGTCCGTCTAGACCGGTACGTACTTCGCCAGCGGACTTATGAAGTTCATCCGTCTGAGCTTGAGTAAGTTCCAGCTCGATAATTTTCTCGACTCCACCAGCGCCAAGGATAACCGGTACGCCAATATATACATCATCCAGACCATATTGTCCAGTCAATAATGAGGCGCACGGCAAAAGTTGCTTTTCGTCACGCACGATGGCCTGGGCCATTCGGGCTGCGCTGGCACCCGGAGCGTAATAAGCACTCCCAGTTTTCAGTAAGGCGACGATTTCACCACCGCCCTTGCGGGTTCTTTCCATGATGGCGTCAATACGGTCCTGAGGCATCAATTTGGTGATAGGAATTCCGGAAACTGTCGTATATTCAGGTAACGGCACCATATCGTCGCCGTGAGAGCCCAATACCATGGTGTCCACGTTTTTCATGTTGACGTTCAGTTCCATGGCTACGAAAGAGCGTAACCGGGCGCTATCGAGGCAACCGGCCATTCCGACGACGCGTTCCTGTGGGAATCCGAGCTTTTTGAACGCCACATAGGTCATGACGTCGAGCGGGTTGGTTACGATGATGACTGTGCTGTCAGGTGCATGTTTGGCAATGTTTTCAGCGATTCCGGAAATGATGTTACCGTTTTTTTCCAGGAGGTCCAGACGAGTCATTCCCGGTTTGCGTGCGAGACCGGCGGTTACGATACAGACGTCCGCGCCTGCGATATCGTTGTAGTCATTTGTTCCAACAACCATCGAGCCATAGCCCCGAATCGGGCCGGCTTCGGAAAGGTCGAGGGCTTTACCCTGTGGGAAGCCTTCGAGGATGTCAGTAAGAATCACTTCGCCAAGTTCCATTTCAGCGCAATATTGGGCAGCGGAGGCTCCCACGTTTCCTGCACCGATGCAAGCGATTTTGAATTTTTTGCCAGAGGCCATGATCTATTCTCCAATTAGGTAAGTAATGAACGACTCGAAAAAGTGGCCACATTATACAAAACGCACAAAACCATTTACAACGGGTACTCGCCGTACGGGCAGGAGCGACTTCGTCGCGGGGCATCACGGATGCCTTTTTGAGCAACTTTGTTGCGACATGGCCGGAAATGATGGTCGATCGATTTCGATATATTTTTCGTTTCTGTACGCACGGACTTAAAAGGTTGCCACTTCGCTTTGGATTGGCATGGGCAGGTCGTAATGACTCACCGCGGTGCTATTTGTGTTTTGCGGAGGGCGGAGAGTATTTTCCAGGAGCATTGGTCCCAGCTGTAATCGTAGAGGTGTTGTTTTCCGGAATCGATTCGGCGAGCTCGTTCTCCTTCGTCCATGGAGGCGACTCGTTTGATGGTGGAGACGATACTGCCGATGTTTTCCTGGTTGATGTAGAAAGGCACATCACCGCCGTATTCGGCGAAAGCTCCATTCCGTCCTGCGAGGACGAGTGTGCCGCTCTTGAAGGCTTCGAGCATAGTCAGACCAGTGCTTTCGGCGGTGGACAAATTGATGAGGGCCTCGGCGCTCTGGTAGATGCCGGCGAGTTGAGCGGTGCCAAGGTAATCTATGCGAATCACGGAGTCGGGCCATTTTTCGGGTTCGGCGTCGCCGGGTCTACCGACCACGACGAAGTTATGCCTAGAATCGCGGGACACCTGATTGATGATGTCGATCAGGGACTGGATGTTTTTGCGTTTCGATGTTTTTCCGACGGTCACAAAATAGGGTTTTTCGACGATACACATGTGATCGTCGCCAAATACGGGGTCGACGGCAGGGCGCGCGACGGTGATTCGGTCCAATGGAATTTGATGCGCGCTCAATAGTTCCCGTTTAGAGGCTTCAGATGCCGTGATGAAGAACTGGGCCTTGTCGGCGAGGTTTTTCGTGGGTGCGGATTTACTGAAGCCCAGAAACCCCTTTTTCTGAGGTTTATCTGTTTCGGGCAATGAAAACACCAATGCGGCTACGGGGACTTTGGCGTCGAACGTGAGCCGGTTTATATGGCTGAAAAGAATATCGATCCCATTGTCGGCGATCGCGTGATTGACTCTTCCCGGTTTGTTGAGATGGATGAACGGATAGGGATATTGCTTCCCCACCTCCTCGTTGTCGCTGATGAGGGAGAACTTCACGGTACCTTCGTCGTGCCAGTATTTTAAGACGTTTCTAAAGTACACGTCTTCAGCACCGTTCCACCCGGGCTTCATTCCAATTGCGTTAATTCCAATATGCATTAGTTAAGGGTATCTCTGTTCAAAAGCGAATGTCCAGTGAGTTCCGTTTGAGCGTGAATGTTGAACCAATTCAACAGAGTCGGGAACACGTCGTAGAGCGACGCGGGAACGAACGAGCCATCGGTCGGTAGCCCCTCCCCTTTTCCCATCCAGATTCCATGTCGTGCATGGTTTGCGCCATCGGGTCCTTGATCGTTGTTTACTGAATATACTTCCTCGCCCTGAAGGGTTCCAATGGATCGGTATTTCAAGTTATCGAAATAGACGATGAGGTCTGGTGGGTGGCCGTTGGTTTTCGGATACGTTTGATCGGGGTAAAGGATTGTATTCTCGATTTCGGCGCCGTCGGGGAGGATCACCTTCGATAGTTTTCTTTTGATTTCGTCGCGAAACGTTTTGTAGTCGTTTTGTGGCACGATGCCGTTCGGTTCACGGCCGTCGAGATTGAGGCAGATACGGGCGTAGTATCCGCCATCGCCCCAGGCTATCGTACGGGTCCAGTCGATGATGTCGGCTGATATGGGACGGTTTGCCGGTGGGGCTTGGTTGAGGGTCAAATAGCCCTCATTGATTAGCCATTGGTTAATTCGAATGCCGCCGTGGAGGGGTTGGGCACCGTGGTCGGATACAACGAGGATATTGGTGTCGTCGTCGAGCATCTGAAGAAGGGTGCCAATTTCTTCGTCCATGGCTTCGTAGTATTTTTTAAATACGTTTTCATAGGAGTTTCCCTGCACGAATTGGGGATGATTGGGGTCGCAGAATTTCCAGAAGGCATGGTGGAGCCTGTCGAGGCCCATTTCCACCATCATGAAGAAATCACAGGGGTCATTTTCGAGCATGTAACGAGCGACGGCAAAGCGATTTTGCATGAGGGCGTAGATTCGTTTGAGGACGTTATCAAGTTCATTTGTTCGGAAGGGCGTTGCGTCGAATCGGATGTCTCCCACGTTTTTTATCAAGTCGTCTTTGAGATCCTCGGGATAGGTGCATGGTGAGTCAATGTCTGGGGTGAGTAGTCCGGAGACCATGGTGCCGTTGAGCGGTTTGATTGGAAACGTTTGCGGAACTCCGATGACACTGGAGCTGAGATTGTGTTCTGACAGGACGTCCCAGATGCGGGGCGATTTTATTGCGAGGCTGGTCGCGATTTTGTGTGAATCGTAGGCCCAGGATTTTCGGTTTCGAAACCCGTAGACGCCTAATTCGCCTGGGGACTTTCCTGATAGCATAGCGGACCATGCTGGAATGGTGATAGGCGGGTCGCAGCTTTCGAGGGTACCGTAAACACCGCGTTGCATGAGGGACTGGATATTTGGGAGATTGAATTTTTGGTCGCCCCAAATGAACTGCGGTGTAGCGCAATCGATTCCAATTACACAGACTTTTGTTGAGGCGGAAGTGGACATCTATTGGGAAGAAGACTATTGTTCGGCGAGTTTTTCGTTCGCGTTTTTTAGCCGTTTGCCCATGGTTTTGGATAGATTCAATAGTATTTGGACGGCTACTTTTTTGGTGAGTAATTTGTGGAAGACGTTTTCGTCCAACTCGAAAATTTGGGAAATTTCCAAGGCCACTACCGTGGCGGTTCGGGGTTCATTCATCAGGAGAGACATTTCACCAAAACTATCCCCGGTGACCAATTTGTTCAGTTGTTTCTTGCCATCGTAGACGCCGGCTGAACCGCCGAGGATGACATACATTTTATTTCCAGTCGTGCCTTTGTTGATGATGGTTTCGCCCTGTTGAAACATCATGGTCATGCCGCGTTTGAAGATTTTGAATACGTCGTGGGGGTCCAGGCCGTGAAACAATTCGACTTGCCTAATCATTCTTTTGAAGCGGGGATCATCTGGACCCATTCGGATTCTCCAAGTTAGACGACGTAAATGTACCTGCTGCAGTTTACGCAGGTGTGTAAGCGCATATTATCATTGCGCACTTGTTGGACGAATTTGGAGGGTAGTCTCATGAAGCATCCCTGGCAGGTGTCGCCTTCGACTGGGACGAGAGCGGGTGCGCGGCCTTTGCTCAATTTGTCAAAGTGCTTCAGTATCCGAGGATCAAGCATCGCTCGGATGCCGGCGATTCTATCTTTGATACGGTTCTTTCCAGATTTTGCAGTGGCCAACATTTCTTCGTGGAGCTGGAGGCGTGCGAGGAGGATTAAGTCGGCGTGGCCGTGGGATATTTTGTCCAATTCGGGTTCGTTTTTGTAGGCCTTGATCGAGTCTTCCTGTTTTTGGTCGTAGGATTCGGACAACTCTTCGAGGACCTTATGCATGGCTTCGTTGTCGTCGGCTTTCAGGAGGGCTTTGAATTGGTCTTTATCGCTCATTAGGTTGGCGATTGTGGCGACAAAATTTAAGTAGGTGGTCTGATCGGATGGCGGGTAGCAGATGAGGAAAATCAGATTGACGGGGTTTCTGTCGACTGCGAGGAAATCGATGCCGTCATTGATTCGGCCCACTGCACATGCCAACGTTTTCATTCCGGGAACTCGGGCGTGCGGGACTGCGATTCCGTTGCCGATACCGGTACTTTCGGTAGATTCGCGGGCGATGACCTGATCGAGAGCCGGCTCATAATTTTTCATTTTCTTTTTTTCGAACAAAAGCTGCGTAAGTTCTTTAATTGCATCGGGCTTTGTTTTCGCGGAAAGCTCCGGAACGACGCAGGATTTATTGATGAATTTGGTTATGACCATTGGTACCCCTCGTGCAGATTTTTCTATTCATTGGTTTGAACAGTGAGTATGCGTGCTGAGTAGTATAACAGGGGGTAAAATGAACTAACAAGCTAAAAGTACTAACCTATTGGAAATGTTGGACATAGATGGGAGGTATGTGCGAGGGGTGAATAAAACTTTGGGGCTGAAGTACTATGTTTAGTTTCTGCCAATTTCAAAGAAGGGAAAAATAACGCGAATGTCTGTGACGGAGAATGCCGAGCTACACTGTCCTCAATGCCAATCCAGATTACAGAGTTCGGTTCGCAGTGGGTCGCAGATTCATGTTTGTCCGAATGAACATGGGTGTTGGATTCACACCAAAGAGTTGGAAAAAGGGTTGCGAGGCACGTTCCTGAGTCGTCCATCTCCTTCGAATAATTTGAAATCCCCCGCCGATCCTGATGTGGTGATGGACGTGTTTTTTCTGGAGGGGATCGAGATCGATGTTTGTCCCTCAACCAAAGGGATTTGGCTGGACCCGCACGAAATCCTGCCTGTAATGAGAAAAAATGAACGCTTCGGAGTAAATCGGCGGGACGTGGATGCGCGCCGGGATGACCGCGGGGATACCTGGTTCGCTGTGGACGCTGTCGTTACCGTTCTTGAATGGATAAGTGTTTTTATTTGGTGACGCTATCGAGTAGAGATTGGCGCATGGTTTCGACAGGTGCTGTTTGGCCTGTCCAGAGTTCATATTGGAGCGTGGCCTGGTTGAGGAGCATTTCGGTTCCGTAGATGATTTTGGCGCCGACTTCTTTGGCGTCGAGGAGCAGCTGTGTTTCGAGGGGCTTGTATACCATGTCGAATACGACGTGGTCGGAGGTCAGGAGTTCCTTCGGGATAGGTGTTTGTCCTTCGCGTTCGGGTGCCATTCCCAGAGGGGTGCCTTGGATGATGATTTCGTGATCGGCAAGGGCGTTTTTCAAATCATCTTCGATGTGCCCGAAATTGACGGATTCACAGGATGTGACTTTGCTGAGGTCGTTGACGAGGGGTTCGGCTTTGGACGGGGTGCGGGCGAGGATTGTGATCCCCCCTACTTCGGCTTCGTCGGCCAGAGCGAATGCGACGCTGCGGACTGCTCCGCCGGCACCTAAGATGAGGACTTTTTTTCCGGTGAGGTCTACGTCAGCTTCTTCGAATGCGCGCAGGGTGCCGAGACCGTCGGTTGAATGGCCGATGAGTTTGCCGTTGTCGTTTGTGATGGTGTTCACGCTACCGACTTTTTGGGCCGTTGGTGTGAGTTCATCCATGTGTTCCATGACGGCGAGTTTGTGGGGAATGGTAACGCTGAGCCCGCGGAAATTGGGCATGGCGCGCATTCCTTTCAGGCACGCGCAGACATCCTCGATTTCGAATGCAAGGTAGACGAAATTTAGGTCTTGGGCATTGTAGGCGGCGTTGTGCATGGCCGGCGACAGCGAGTGTTTTACCGGGTTTCCGATGACGCCGCAGAGTTGGGTATTTACATCGATTGAGGTCATTTGGTTATCCAGGAGGCCAGCTCATTTGTCGACCCCCGATGATGTGGAGGTGGATGTGGTATACCGTTTGGCAACCGTGGCCGCGGGTGTTGATGACATAACGAAAGCCGTCGTCGGCGATTCCCAACTGTTTGGCGACATCGTTGGCCCGTAATATGAGTTTACCCATCAGGGCGGTGTCTTCTTCGGTCGCGTCGTCGATATAGGCAATGTGTTTCTTGGGGATAATCTGGACGTGGACGGGGGCCGTCGGGTTGATATCTTTGAAAGCGTAGACGTCGTCGTCGGAATACACTTCTTCGGATGGGATATCGCCGGCGATGATCTTGCAAAATAGACAGTCGTCTGCCATGGATGTTCTCCTGTTGAGTTTCACACGTTAGGGTATCTAAACGGTTGGCCCCTGCTCAAGGCATTATCGGGGACCTAGGTTGCCGAATTGATGTTGGACCAATGTGATAGCAATTTGTGCGGCCAATTCCGAGCGGTAGGTGGCGTCGCCCAATCCGATTGGGACCGCCCCACTATCGAGAAACGACTTAACCTCTTCTTTAGAAAAGTCGCCTTCGGGTCCGATTTGTATGTTTATGTTTCCGCTGGAGGCATCGATGACGGAAAGAGGTTTTGGGGCGGCGTGTTGAGTTGCTAGGAGGTTCAATGAGTCGTTCATCGTCCCTTCGTTTGGCTCTACGATTTGTATTTTTGGGAGCCAAAGGCGTTTGCATTGTTTACACGACTCGACGGCCCATCGCTGCCATTTTGGGTATTCTTTGGGTTTTCTTTCGGAGTTTTTGGTTTTTATGAATCGGATTTCGGAGACGCCAAGTTCGGTGGCTCGCCGAATAATGATCTCATGATTCTTTTCGTGATTCAGCCATGCCTGGGTCAAGGTTAGGGTTGGTGTTTGCGCGTCTGTATGGGTGTGAGCGGAGATTTTCGCTTCTACATTCTTCTTTGACAACGTGGCGATTTCAGCTTGGTAGAGATTTCCTTGTCCGTCGAACAGTTCGATTTGGTCACCGCTTCTGACGCGCAACACGTGGATGGCGTGATGGGCTTCGTTGTCGTCCAGTTGAATTCGCTCGGAGGACGAATCGGTGGGTTGAATATGGAATCGATGTTTAGGTTTCATGCGTCAGAATCTGTAAATGCCTGTGAATAAACGGTATACTACAGTGCTTCGAGTGCGTTTATAGACGACGCATCTCTTCACATTGCTCAATATGCATACGAATATACCTATTTAACGATGAATTTACACGTACAAAAATCAACTCTCAACGGTTCTGTTGCAATCCCCGGATCCAAATCACACACGATTCGGGCGGTCGCGATTGCGTCGTTGGCGGAAGGCACGAGCCATATTGAAGGTGCCTTGCAGTCGAGCGATGCGCAGTCGGCTATTGAAGCGTATTCCGCGTTAGGAGCGACGATCAATGCATCCGGAACGTCGTGGACGGTGGAAGGTACGGGCGGCGATCTGAAGGCCTCCCAAGAGACCATCGACGTCAAAAATTCAGGTACGACCATCCGCATCGCGATGGGCTCTTGCGCGCTGATGCGCGAAGGTGCCGTGACTTTGACCGGCGACGAACAGATTCAGGGGCGTCCCGCGGGACCATTGGCTCGATCGTTGAATGATTTGGGCGCGACTGTCACTGACCTAAAAGAAACGGGGTGTCCCCCATTTTCTGTCCAAGGTCGAATCAGGGGCGGCGAGACAAGTATCGAGGCGAAAACGAGCCAGTATCTCTCCAGTTTGCTCATGTGTACGCCGTTGGCTGATCAAGATACGGTCATTAAAGTACCATTACTCAATGAAGCACCGTATGTGGGTATCACGCTGAATTGGTTAGATCGTCAGGGAATCAAGGTCGATTTTAAAGAAGACTATAGTGAGTTCATTGTGCCGGGTCGGCAGAGTTATGCGCCGGTGAATCGACGTATTCCGGCGGATTTCTCATCGGCGACGTTTTTCCTTGCTGCCGGTGCGCTTCCTGGAAATTCAGTAGTCTCTATCGGTTTGGATATGAACGATACTCAAGGCGACAAAGAGGTCGTCCGTTATCTCGAAACCATGGGCGCGACGATTTCTGTCGAAGATGACCGAATCACGGTCACGTCATCCGCATTGAAGGGTTGCGAGTTGGACATGAATGCTACGCCCGATGCTCTTCCGATGATGGCGGTATTGGCTTGCTTTGCCGAAGGCGAGACTCGGTTAGTCAATGTGCCTCAGGCGCGCATGAAGGAGACGGATCGAATCGCGGTGATGCATGAGGAACTGACCAAACTCGGTGCGGACATCGAAGAACTTCCCGATGGGCTGATCATTCGAGAGTCGAAGTTGAGAGGCGCTGATGTTGAAGGCCATGGCGATCATCGCGTCATTATGTCTTTAGCGATTGCGGGCTCCGCTATCGAAGGTGATACTATTATCCATGGCTCGGACGCTATGGCAGTGACTTATCCGGGTTTTGCGGATGATTTAGGCTCGTTGGGAGGAAATCTCAAGTTGATTCAATCCCCTGTCACATCGAACTAAATGAACGTCGGAAGGCTATTTACTGAATGAACATTGTTGTTATTGGTCCTAAAGGGTCCGGCAAGAGTACGGTCGGCGCAGCCATCGCCGGAGCGTTGGAATTACCTGTCGTTGAAACCGATACGACGATCGAGACTCTTTATAGCGAAAAAGAAAACGAATCGTTATCTTATCGGGAAATCTTCCGAAAAATCGGCGACGAAGGTTTCCGCGCGCTTGAACTGGAATCTGTTCAACGTTGCGCCTCCCTGGATTGGCACCTGATCTTAACTGGTGGCGGCACTTTCATGAATGCGGAGTCCCGTCGCGCCTTGCGCGGGGACAACCTCATCCTCTTTCTGACGGCCGATTTGGATACGCTTTGGTCGCGGGCTATCGAGGGTGGTGTGCCTTCGATGTATGAGGGCGATAGCGGCAAAGAGAAATTCACGTTGACCACCCAATTCCGCGATGAAGTCATGCGACCGTTTGCTGACGTCTGTCTGGATACCTCTGAGCTTGAACCGGAAGATCTGGCCGAAGTCGCTTGCGAACTCATCAGTCAGGAATTATCGGTACGAAGTAAATCGGCGAACACGTTTGGTGACGTGATACGTTTGACGACATTTGGCGAGAGCCACGGGCCCGCTATCGGCGGAATCCTGGAAGGTGTTCGACCGGGTATTCCTATCGACGAAGACGCAATACGAGTTCAAATGGAACGACGTCGCCCGGGTCAAAGTAAAGTTGTCACTCAGCGGAAAGAAAAGGACGAGGTTAAGATTCTCTCGGGTGTGTTCGAGGGGAAGACCACGGGCCATCCTATTGGGTTCATGATCGAAAATCAGGACCAACATTCGAAGAGTTATGACAACATAAAAAACCTGTTTCGTCCCGGGCATGCAGACTTCACATTCTATAAGAAATACGGTCTTCGCGATTATCGTGGCGGGGGGCGTTCTTCCGCCCGTGAACAAGCGGTTCGTGTTGGGGCCGGTGCCATTGCTCGCGACATCTTAGGCAAGCAAGGGGTTGAGTTTCACGCGTATGCCGTTGAAGTAGGCGGTATCAAAGCCGATACCTGCGATTATTCTGTGATCGAGACCAATCCAGTGCGTTGTGCCGATCCGGTCGCTGCGAAGAAGATGGAAGAAGCCATTTTGGATGCCCGAAAGGACACCGACTCTATTGGCGGCATCATTCAGATAGACATTCTCAATGTACCGATTGGGTTGGGCGATCCTATTTTTGCGAAGTTGGATGCGCGTCTTACGCATGCGTTTATGACTGTTGGCGCTATTAAGGGTGTGGAAGTCGGCGAAGGATTTGCACTGACGCGATTACGCGGAAGCCAATCAAACGACAATATGAAAGACGGGAGGTTCCTCTCGAATCATGGTGGCGGGATCGGCGGCGGGATTTCCACAGGTCAGACCATTACACTGCGAGTGGCGTTGAAACCGACACCGTCCATCGCAAAGCAACAGGAATCATTAGACGTGGACGGGAATAACGTGCCTGTTGAAGTTAAAGGTCGCCATGACCCGTGTCTGGTGCCCCGCGCGGTGCCGATGCTGGAGAATGTGGCCGCCTTGGTCATTCTGGATGCGTGGGAAATACAGACCCGACTGAACCCTGATTGGGAGCCCGAAACGTTCGACACGGAATAACTACGGATTACTCATTCCAGGGTGTTTCTCCCCGCCGAGCTGATGCTCAAGACTGACAACCCTTTTCGTTGGTTTGTGACCCTCTAAATCCTCAAGGCGCGCGTCAGTCAACTCGTAAAAGGCGTCCAGTTCTGCGCCTTCCTTCAACGTAAATAATCCGGTCAGCAGGATTGGTTCGTTGAATATGGAAATTGATGTGCTATTTTCCATATGAACGAGAAGCACATCTCGCGGTGGCGGCAGGGAGCAGTAAAAACATTCGATGGGTATGGGTAGCAAAAAAAACGTGCTCACGTCATCGTACTCTTTCTCAGGTACTTGAAACCCGTACACAGACACTCGTTCGCCGTCGTATTCTTTCAGTTCATCGGTATACTCAGCGCCCGTCCGCAGTTTACCTTTCGTGTCTCGAAGGGTATCCCATTTTAAAAAAGTGGTGTTTTCGACGGGTTCGGGAGGAACGGGGCGTGGCGGATGGTGGTCGTATAGATTGCTTCGGCGCAATTGGGTGTTCACGAAAGCAATTACGAGGAAAACGAAGGTAGCGCATAAAAAGAAAAGGAAACGCCTTTTTGTACGCCGTCTCATGGGAGAATAATCAATCAGCTTTTCATGTTGATGTATTGGAGTGGTATATCGAGGTTTTTGCCTTTGAGTAGAGAAATGATTTCTTGAAGATCGTCGATCTTTTTTCCTGTAACCCGGACTTGTTCATCCTGAATCTGTGGCTGTACTTTTAGCTTCATGTCTTTGATCGTTTTGACGATCTTCTTGGCGGTTTCTTTGTCGATGCCTTCTTTGAGGAGGATTGCTTTTCGGACTCCGCCTTTGGCTGACGGTTCTTCGTCTTTCTTATCCAAGGCTTTTGGATCGATTCCACGCTTGGAAAAATTTTGGTTGAGCATTTCTTCGACGGCGCGCATTTTCATGGAATCGTCTGTGGTGACCTGGATACGATTGGCCGTTTTATCGAAGTCGATGGTGGTTTCTGACCCCCGAAAATCGTATCTGGTGGCAATCGTTTTCCGCGTGTTGTTCAAGGCATTATCGATTTCTTGACCGTCAATTTTATTCACAATATCGAAAGAAGGCATTGAGTTTCCTATTTATTTGAAGTTTCGGTGTAGCGATTATTGGATGGCGGCAGCATCGTATCCTGTTTATCTCCAGGATGTTCATCACCGCCCAGCATGTGTTGAATATTGATTCTCTTATTGGTTAATTCGTTGCCCTCCATTTTGACCAATGTCGTATTCTTCAGCTCATAAAAGAACTTCTGATCGGGGCCCTGGTTGAGGGTGAAATCACCTTCCAAGAGAACGGGTTCATTGAAAATCGGAGTGGTCAACCCGGGTTCCAGTTGAACGTACAACACATCGCGCTCGGGCGGCATATTACAGTAATAACATTCGAGAGGAATAGGGAGAAGGAGAAAGTCGTTCACATCCCGATAATCTTCTGCGGGCACCTGAAACCCGTACATTCCGACACGCTTCCCGTCGAATTTTTTAAGTTCATCGGAAAAGTTGCCGCCTTTACGCAACTTTCCTTTGGTATCGCGTAAATGGTCCCATAAAAGAAAATTCGGATTTTCGGCTGCTTGAGCCGTTTCCACCAGCTTGCGCATTTCTTCGAATTTCTTGGCTAGATCAGTTCTTCGGAGTTGGGTATTGGCTAGCGCCGTAATCCCGATGATGGCGATTGCGCCGAGTAAAATACCCAAATCTCTTTTCGTACGTTGTTTCATATCAATAACCTCGTTGCTGCTACTAATTCGCCTGCAAATCTTTGGCCACGTCGGTTCTATACGCCTGCCAAGCCGGAACGACGCCCGCCAGCAAACCGATCATGGACACTATAGCAAAAAAACCAATTTCTTGATTGCTTGTTGAAATCCCGCCTACGTTTAGTCCGTACGCTTGACCCATGTACTGTCCAATCCCTAAAGCGACCACTTTTCCGAGGGCCCAACCTGCGCCGATTCCCATGACGGTCACGAGAAAGGCTTCTATCAGGACCGAGCCAAATATTTCCGGTGCAGTCGCTCCAAGTGCTCTCATTATAGCAAGATCGCGTTTTCGTTGGATAATGGCCAAATAGAGGCCGATCATGATGGACAAAGCGGAGATGACGACGATGACGTAACCAACTGCCAGCATTATGATTACGGCGGGTGCGAGGATTTGATTGTATAGATTTAGGATCTGGAATACCGGCACGGCCGGAGTCAATCGTATTTCCTTGTTCACATATTCAATAAACTGAAACCGTTGGACCTCGCTATACAAGTCAATCAAGACCGCGGAGACTTCGCGGTCATCTTCCTCGTCGTGGTGGCCTTCGCCGTCCTGATGATCCTCGTCGTGGTGACCTTCGCCGTCTTGATGCTCCTCATCGTGATGGGCGTCGCTTTCATCGGCCTCTTTTTCAGTGTGGGCATCACCGGCGGTTTCGGATTCGTCATGGTCGTCGTGCATATCCCACACGGATTGAAGGTTTACAAATATGGCTCGGTCGTTGGATGTTCCGGAAGCTTTCATGATTCCAACCACGGTGAATTCATCTTCACTATGGTCGACGGCCGCCATGACACCCCAATCTTTCGTCCCATGATTCCCTGTGAAATGGTCGCCGATCTGAAGGCCGGTTTTTTGGGCGACCTGATGGCCCAGCACCGCTTGCATTGGGCCATCAAAAAATTCCCCGGTATCGATACGATAAGGATAACGCGACTCTTTCGTCGAGCTTTTGACCCATGGGAAATCAAATATTTCGCGGACTGTTCCTACGATTCGAAACCCTTTGTAACTGTCGCCCAACTGAATCGGAAACGCGTGAGTGACATCTGGGTGTTCCTTCAATTCTAAATACGTGGAATACGGAATATTGGCGGTGGGTCTGTCCAAGAAATAGACGGCGTTCAAGACAAGTTGGAGTTTGCTCCCTTGACCCACGACAACGTCGTAGGCGCTTTGTTCTTCTTCGAAACGGGCACGGGTTTCGGTCAGCACGGTCAATATGGCAGAAATCAGGCCCACTGAAATAGCGACGGACAGGATGGTCAGGCATGTGGTGAGTTTACGGTCCCACAAATAATTCCAGGCGATTTTCCACAGGCTCATGGTGAGTTCTCCCGGACAAGACCTGTGCAGTCGAATCGACTTTCCAATGAATCGGCGATGCTTTTATCGTGGGTGACCATGAGCATGGTCACTTCTTCTTCCCTACACATTTCGAGGAGCAAGTCCATGACGGTTGCGGCGGTTTTCGGATCGAGGCTACCGGTCGGCTCGTCCGCTACAACGACTTTTTGACGATTGGCCAGTGCGCGCGCGATGGCCACACGTTGTTGTTCGCCGACGCTCATAGTGGACGGTCTGCTGTTGAGGCGATGGCCCAGGCCGACGCGTTCCAGTAATTCGGTGGCCCGGGGCTTCCATTCTTTCTCAGGAAGGATGTCGGCAAACTGCATTCCGAGCAAGACATTTTGGAGTGCGGTGAAGGGTCTCAGGAGATTGAACGTTTGAAATACGAAGCCGAAATTCTGTCCACGGAATTGGTCCAGTTTACTTCCCTGGAGCGTGTGAAGTTCTGTTTTATTGATTCGAACGGTGCCCTCGTCGGATACCAGTAGACCGGTGATGAGATTGAGCATGGTGGATTTGCCGCAGCCGCTCGGGCCCCATAGCGCGATTTGGGCGCCCGGTTGAGCATGAAAATGGTCGCAATAGAATTCGACGCCCGGCCCCAATTTCCGAAGGCAATTTTTTAACTCAACCATACAAACCTATCCGTACTTCTCGTATTCGAATTAGGGGTACATGATAGCATAGAACGAATATTAAACCTATGTTGTTTCGACGGAAATAGGCCTATACGTATACCCTTTCGGGCGATTTCGTGATTCATATCGGCTTCGTATGTTAGGATCTTCGAATGGCTACGACGCTGAACCTTAAATCTATTTATGAATCCATCGACCCGCTTTTGGACGACGTACAAACGACGGTTCGGTCCCAGTGGATTGACGCTTTTCAGCTCGTCTACGGGAAAGATGCGATGCCGCCTCGCTTGGGCGGAAAAATGATGCGTCCAGCGCTTTGCTTCTTTTCGGCTTCTGCTTGCGGTGCTGACGATTTAGGGCATTTCAACGAAATGGCGTCGGCGATGGAGCTGCTTCATCTTGCTGCATTGGCCCATGACGATGTTGTGGATAGTGCCGATATGCGACGCGGAGAGACCTCGTTGAATCGTCTATGGGACAACCACACGGCGGTTTTGGGCGGGGATTATCTGGTCGCCAAAGCCCTGCGGATTCTCACGGTATACGATTCCTGTTCGGTGATTTCTAGTGCATTGGACTCTATCCATCAGATGGCCGAAGGCGAATTGATGAATTTCGGTGTTGGTAAGGAAAATATGGGTGAGGAAGATTGCATCCGTTTATCTGAAAAGAAAACGGCGAGTCTTTTTGCAGTTTCGTGTTGCACCCCTTCTTTATTGACCAATCCGGAATTCAAGCAGCCGTTGCATGATTATGGTATGGGCATGGGAACAGCATTTCAATTGATAGATGATTTGATCGACCTAGAGCAGGATGAAGAAACACTGGGAAAACCTTCGTGCGGCGATATCGTAGAGGGAAAAGTTACTCTACCGATGATCTACATGAAGGAAGCGATGAACGACTCCGACCGATCTCATTTTGAATCTATGCACGGACAGCTGGTAACAGATGAGAATCGCAATTGGGTACGTGAAAAGCTTTTTGAAACGAAGGCCCACGAGCGCATTATCAACCAGTGTGATGCCTATGCGGAGCAAAGTAAAAGTGCGTTGGATGCTCTTCCCCACTCCTCTGCAATCGATTCGATGAAACAGATTGCGGAATTCGTTCTCATTCGTAACGCTTAGTCCTTGAATG
>Ga0315336_1001434_pt1 | contig 46418 bp, 47 predicted proteins | sample ASW5metaG_FD_204512 | JGI IMG/M metagenome (GOLD analysis project Ga0315336, IMG submission 204512) | Ammonia-oxidizing marine archaeal communities from Monterey Bay, California, United States - ASW #5 | ecosystem: Environmental > Aquatic > Marine > Intertidal zone | place: USA: California... | reverse complement strand
GGGGCCGCGGTGGGCGGCCGGCTGCTGGTGAGCGTCGCGCTGGGGCTTGGGCTCGGGGCGACGGCAGCACACCTTGTCGCGATGGCGCGGATCATGAAGACCCGCATGCGCAAGCGCCTTGGCCTCTCTTTCGTTCTCGTGCGCGCGGCCTGGGTGTTATTGCCGCTCAGTCTTCTCCTGGCGTTGCTGGACATCCACGATCTGTTGGGCGACTCCGGTGGCACATTGTTCGGTTTTACGCTCTTTGCGGGCTGGTTGCTTACCATGCTGCTCGCTATCCTGCAGCGCATCATGCCCTTCCTTGCTTCGATGCACGCGATCGGCGAGGACGGACGGCCGCTGAAGATTTCCGATCTCACTGCGGAGACACCTTTGAAGATCAGCGCGGTTTGCCACCTGGCTGCCCTGGTGGTGGCGGCTGCCGGGATCGTCGCTGAACAGGCGTTGGTGATGCGTGTTGGCGCCGCAATCGGATTTGTCGGCGCGCTCGCTTTCGCCTGGTTCACCGGAACGATCTTGCGGCATCTTTCAAGCGCGCGACGTTCTGAGCCTGCCGGGGCGCAAGCCGCATCATGAAGCGTTACCTACTAAACAAACGATGCCAGATGGAGTGACTGACCGATGATGGAATATGAGCGCAGCATCAACCGCATGCTGCACGACGAGCACGTCGCGACCATCGCGCTGCTGGAACGGATTGAAAGCACGCTGGCGGCGCATCGCAAGGCGACACCCGATGCGGCGTCGACGGAGGTCTCCAGCGTCTTGCGCGATCTGGTCTCCGCGGTCGAGGCGGATATCTACAATCACTTCAGATTTGAAGAGGAGGAACTCTTCATCCGGCTGCAGGCCGCCGGCGACACAGGCATGACCTTTATTTTGCAGGAGGAGCACGACGTCATCCTGCCGCTTGGCCAACAGGTCTGCGAGATTGCGGCCACGGCGATCGATAGCGGTTTCGACGACGAGAGCTGGGCGGAGTTCAGGCAGCTCGCCTCCGAGCTCGTCGAACGCATGATCTCCCATATCCAGAAGGAGGAAATGGGCCTGCTCTCCGCGCTGGAACAATTGCTCGACGAGGAAGCCGACGGCGAGGTGATGATGCGCTACGCCGAAATGCGCTAGTAACGCGGCCGCCGGGGATTGTGGCCGCGGCGCCGGCGTTGCTTGACCAGGCAGATCACCTTGGCCACTGACAGGCGGCGGCGGAGGGTGCCCGCGTAGTTGGCGAAACGGCCGCTCGGAATCTGGCCGGCACTGCGCCCATCCCCATCGCGCAGCCGGACGCGGGCGCGGGCCATGGCGGCCTTCATGGACTTCATCGCAGTTGTATAGACCCGGCCGCGCCGCACCGTGCCTGCGACGGTCACGCCAATGATCCGGCCGCGCGCGTCGAAGGCCGGCCCGCCGCTGATGCCGCCAAGGCCGTCATAACTGTCCGGCACCCGGACCCGCTCGGCCCAGGCCACGATGGGTTCGGCGGTGTTGTAGCGTCCGCGCACTCGCATGATGCGGCGCCCGATCAGCCGCGAGCTCACATCGCCCGGTTTGCCCTTGGGATAGCCGAAATGATAGCCGGTCTGGCCAGTGCGCAACGTCTCCCAGGCGAAAGCGAAAGCCGGCGCCCCGCGCTCGGTGACGATGAATGCGATATCGGCGGAGGGATGCACATAGACGCGCTTGACCAACATGCCGCGGCGCGGACCCGTCAGTACATAGACTTTGGGGCAGCCGTCAACGACATGGCGTGCGGTCATCCAGAGGCCGCGCGAGTCGATCGAAAAGGCGGTACCCGACGATGAGCTTACCCGCACCGGGATCTTGATCATGATCGATGGATCGCTTCGTTTGGCTGGGCGCAGGGCCCGGCCGCCCTGGGATCCGCGTTTGGCGCCGGTTTCGCCCCCATCTTCGCGGCGTTTCTGCTCGCCCCAGCCGGGCGAGCGACCACCGTCCGGGCGCTTCCAATCCCGGCCGGTATCGGGACGGCGTTCCGCGCGGCGTCGCGTGGACCCGCCATCGACTCGCGGATCGAGCCCGCCACCGGCGCGCTGGCCCGCTCCTGGCGCGGGGGCGGGCGCGGCGCGGCGCTGGGAATTGCTTTCCGGATCCAAGAACTGCGCGGCGAGCGTGCCCAAAACGATCACGACGATGGCGATGAGGACGAGACGTTTCATCAGGGCAACATCACGCCGACGGGATGCTGATTGCCGCAGCGACGATCACGGCGACGGCAAGCTTGGTCGAGGTGAGCACAACGGCGGAGCCGACCTCGCCGGCCTTGATCCGCTCCGGAAGGCCGCTCAAGATCAAGTCGACCACCTTGAAGGTGACGATCTGGAGCACCAGCGCGATCAGGCCCCAGAACAGGATGTCCCAGTGATTGATGGCGCCCGGTATACAGGCGGCGATCGGAATACCGAGGCCGAGTATGAGGCCTCCCAGCGCCACCCCTGCGGCGGTGTTGCCTTCGCGGACCAGCTTCAGGTCCTCCCAGGGCGTCATCCAGACATAGACGACGACACCGAGCGCCAGCATCGCCAGCGCGATCGCGACATGCAACAGCAGGATCGGGCCCCCGGCGATGATGCTTTGCCAAACCGCCTGCATGGATTGCCTCCTCAATTGAATTCGTCGACCGCGCCACGCTGCGGCCATCAGGTGTTATTTTAAGTGCGGCGGCGCGAATTGCCTATGTTCCAAGTATTGAAACGGAGTGCTGGAAATTGACGCCTCACGAGTAGTGCGGGTTTTTTGCTGCGCGGTCGCGTTGGATCGTGCAGTTTGCGTCGGGAGCGCCCATATGAAGGGCCGCGACACTGAACGCCAATCGGGCAAAGCCTAACCGGCAAGGCCCAAACGACAAGGTATCACATGGCGGAACCCTACGATCTGATCGTCATCGGCGCCGGGCCCGGCGGCTATGTCGCGGCCATCCGGGCGGCGCAGCTTGGGCTGAAGACAGCCTGCGTGGAAAAGCGCGGCACGCTTGGCGGCACCTGTCTCAACGTAGGCTGCATTCCCTCCAAGGCGCTCCTAGAATCCTCGCACCTTTACGCGGAAGCGGGCAAGGATTTCGCCAAGCACGGTATCAAGCTCTCGAAGGTTGAACTCGACCTCAAGGCGATGCTGGCGCGCAAGGACAAGGTGGTCGGACAGCTCACCCAGGGCATCGAGTTCCTGTTCAAGAAAAACAAGGTCGAGTGGGTGAAAGGCTCGGCAGCGATCACGGGTCCCGGCGAGGTTTCTGTCGACGGCAAACAGACCCTGAAAACCAAGCGCATCCTGATCGCGACGGGCTCCGATGTGATGCCGCTGCCCGGCGTGAACATCGACGAGAAGCAGATCGTCTCCTCGACCGGCGCGCTGGAGCTGAAAAAAGTGCCGAAGTCGATGGTGGTGATCGGCGCCGGTTATATCGGCCTGGAGATGGGCTCGGTCTGGTCGCGGCTCGGGGCCAAGGTCACGGTGGTGGAGTTCCTCGACCGCACCTGCCCGGGAATGGACGGCGAAACCGCGAAGATGCTGCAGCGCCTGCTGACGCGCCAAGGGCTCGACTTCAAGCTCGGCTCCAAGGTCACCGGAGCGAAGGCGGCCAAGTCCGGCGTGACACTGAGCGTGGAGCCTGCCGCAGGCGGTGAGGCGGAGACGCTGAAGGCGGACATCGTTCTGGTGTCGATTGGCCGGCGGCCATATACGGACGGTCTCGGCCTCGAAGCACTCGACGTGGCGAGGGACAATCGGGGCTTCATCCAGGTCGACGCTCAGTTTCAGACCAATGTTGAGGGGATCTACGCCATTGGCGATGCCATCCCCGGTCCGATGCTGGCCCACAAGGCCGAGGAGGAAGGAATCGCGGCGGTTGAGATCATGGCCGGACAGCATGGCCACGTAAATTACGAGACCGTACCAGGCGTGGTCTACACATGGCCCGAGGTGGCCACAGTCGGCAAAACGGAGGAGGAGTTGAAAGACGCGGGCGTCGACTACAAGGTCGGCAAGTTCCCCTTCTCCGCCAACAGCCGCGCCAAGGCCAATGACGATGCCGACGGCTTCGTGAAGATCCTCGCCGACGCCAAGTCCGATTGGGTGTTGGGCGCTCACATCGTCGGCCCAGACGCCGGCACGCTGATCCATGAGGCGGTAATGGCGATGGAGTTCGGCGGTGCCGCCGAGGATATCGCTCGCGCCTTCCACGCTCATCCGACCCTCAATGAGGCGGTCAAGGAAGCCGCCCTCGCCGTCGAGGGCCGGCCGATCCATATCTGAGGCCGATGGCCGCGAGCGACGCAGCATCGACGCGAACGAAGCCCGGAGCGGCAAAGCCCGGCGCCAAGCCCAACGCCGATGCCAACGCCGATGCCGATACCGATGTCCTCAAGGCAAACCGCAAGGCCGCGCGTGCGCGTCGCCGCCAGCGCCGCCGGAGTGAGACCTGGAAACGCTTGTTGCTGCGGCTGACCGGGTGGTTTTTCATCTTTTTGGGGATCCTTGGGCTTGTCCTGCCGATCCTCCAGGGCATCCTCTTCCTGCTGATCGGGATGGTTATCCTCGGGCGCATCAGCCCACGGGTGCGAAAGTGGCGCATGTGGGCGCGCCGCAAGGCGCGTGAGCGTTATCCGAGCTGGACCGGCAAGTTCGAGGAGGCCGAGGTTCGGGGGAAATACTGGATCGACCGGATCCTCAAGACCAATCGCAAGAAGGCCTGAGCCGGGCGCAATCATGGCCCGTCCCTTCCGCAACCTGCTGCGCCGCCTCGGCCTGGACTACGTCAAGGCGCCAATCGAGCATTGGCGTCGCGTGGCGGCGATGCTGGAGCATGCCGGCGTCACGGTGTTGCTCGACGTCGGCGCCAACGAGGGCCAGTACGTCGGCTATCTGCGCAATGCCGGCTGGCGCGGCCGGATCGTGTCCTTCGAACCTGTGGCGGCGGTGCATACGATCCTGTCCGCCAATGCGGCGCGGGATCCAGCTTGGCAAGTGGCGCCGCCGATGGCGCTGGGCGCGGCCGACGGCTCGGCGGCGATCACCGTCTCCAGTGAGAGCGATATGAGCTCGCTGCTGCCGTTGCGCGACGAGATCCTGAAGGTGTCTCCCAGTTCAGCGGCGACAGGCCAGGAGACCGTAGAAGTGCGCACGCTCGATGCGGTCTTCGATGACCATGTGGCCAAGGACGACGTGGCGTTTCTCAAGATCGACACGCAGGGCTATGAGCGCGCAGTACTCGAAGGTGCCGTAAAGACGCTGCCGCGTCTCGCCGGCATGCAGGTCGAACTTTCGCTGACACCACTCTATGAGGGGGAGGCCGATTGGCGGGCGCTGGTCGAGCGGATCGAGGCGGCTGGGTTCTCTCTCGCCTTCGTGCTGCCCGGTTATTACGATCGGCACCTGAAGCGCATGTTGCAGTTTGACGGCGTGTTCATGCGGCCGGCGGATCGGGATGCCGGTCAATGATCCGGCCGGCGCGCCTCATTGCCCTCATGTGCGCGGCCGAAGTGTTGGCGATGATGGGGATCTCCAGTTTCGCCGCACTGCTGCCGGAGTTGGCCAGCGAATGGCAACTCACCAACACCGATGCGGGTTGGATAGGCGGATTCTATTTTGCCGGTTATGTCGTAGCGGTGCCGCTGCTGACGAGCTTGACGGACCGGGTCGACGCGCGCCTCGTCTTCCTGTCGGGAGCGGTGATCGGCGGGGTCGGTGCCGCCGGTTTTGGGCTGCTGGCAGATGGCTTCTGGTCGGCGGCGTTCTGGCGGGTGCTGACCGGGATCGGCCTCGCTGGAACCTACATGCCGGGCCTGAAGGCGCTCAATGATCGCCTGAAGGGCCAGGCGCAATCGCGCGCGGTCGCATTTTACACTGCCAGCTTCGGTATCGGCATGAGCCTGTCCTATCTCATTGCCGGCGAAGTCGCCCGCCTGATCGACTGGCGCGCCGCGTTTGTGGCGGCGGGGGCGTGTTCAGTGCTGGCGTTCGCACTTGCCGCCGTGGTTTTGGGCGGCCACGAAGCCGAACCGCCTGGCAGGCCGGACACACATTTGCTCGATTTTCGACCGGTCTTCCGCAACCACGAAGCCATGGCCTATGTATTGGGCTACGCCGCGCATGTCTGGGAATTGTTCGGGTTGCGGGCCTGGATCGTCGCCTTCCTCGTTTTCAGTGCCAGCGTGCAGAGCGACCCGAACGTCTGGCTCGCGCCGACTGTCGTGGCCACGATCTTCATGTTGGTGGGTACACCGGCGAGCATATTCGGCAACGAACTGGCGCTGAAATACGGCCGCCGCCGAGTGATTGCGGTGATCATGGTCGTTTGTGCACTCTACGGCACGCTGCTCGGTTTTTCCGGCCGGCTCGACTATTCGGTCGTGGTCGTGATGTCGTTGGTTTACGCCGCGCTGCTGATGGGGGATTCCGCGTCGCTGACCGCGGGCATGGTCGAGGCCGCGGAGCCTGCCTACCGTGGCGCCACCATGGCCGTGCATTCGACCATCGGTTTCGTCGGCGCCGCTGCCGCACCTCCAGTCTTCGGGTTGATACTCGATCTGGCGGGCGGCCGAGGCCAGGCCTCTGCCTGGGGCTTTGCCTTCATTTCGCTGGGCGCGGTGGCGTTGCTGGGACCGTTGGCCTTGACGCTGGGCGTACGCGCCGCGAAGCAGCGTATGGCGGGTGTGGATCGCTAACGACCGCGCAATCAGGTCGAGTACGCCGCTCGCAGCTTGTCGGCTCCGTAGCGGAGCGCGACGCCGGCCCGATCAACCAACGCGCCCATGCGCATGAAGCCGTGCACCATGCCCTCATAGAGGACGTACTCGGTCGGCACGCCCGCGGCTTTGAGCGCGTCTGCGTATGCTTGACCCTCGTCGCGCAACGGATCGAACTCCGCGGTTTGCACAAGCGCCGGGGCAAGCCCGGTGAGACTGCTCGCAAGCGCCGGCGAGGCGCGCGGGTCACGGGCGATAGCCTCGTTTTCGAGATACTGCGCCATCGTCCAGCGGATCGCCTCGGCGCTCAGCAGATAGCCTTCGGCGTTGTCTCGAAGCGAGGCGTTCTCCGCGGTGAAATCGACTGCTGGATAAATGAGCCATTGAAACTTGAGTTCGGGTCCGCCGTCGTCGCGCGCGGTCTGCGCCACCGCGGCGGCGAGATTGCCGCCGGCGCTGTCGCCGCCGACCGCAAGGCGAGATATGTCGCCGCCGATCTCCTGGCCATGCTGCGCAAACCAGTTGGTGGCGGCGATGCAATCCATCAGACCTGCCGGAAACTTATACTCGGGCGCCAGGCGGTAATCGACTGAGGCCACGAGACACCCAGCCTCGTTTGCGATGATCCGACACATGGCGTCATGGGAGTCCAGATCGCCGAAGACCCAGCCGCCGCCATGAAAATAAACAAGTATCGGTAATGGGCGGTCGGCGTTCGGCGTGTAGACGCGGATGGGCACAGGTCCGCCGGAGCCTGGTACCTCGCGGTCTTCAACGTCTTTCAAGGCGGGCGTCTGGGGTGCAAAGACATCCGTGCTCGCGGCGTAAAGCGCGCGCGCCTCCTCAGACGTGCGGGCGTCGAAGACCGAGCCGCGCTCGCTGGCGGCATCGACAATGGCTTGGCACTGTGGGTCGAGGGGCATGTCGGATCACTCAGCCGCGATGGGCGCGCGGATGCGCCCGGTCGTAGACGGCGAGCAGCGCATCGGCATCGACGTCGGTGTAGCGTTGCGTCGTGGAGAGCGAGGCGTGCCCGAGCAGTTCCTGGATGGTTCGGAGATCGCCGCCGGCCGACAAGAGATGCGTGGCGAAGCTGTGCCTGAGCGCGTGTGGCGTCGCTGAGGACGGCAAGCCGAGCCGGACGCGAAGTTTGGCCATAAGAGCCTGGACCGCGCGTGCGCCGAGCCGCTTGCCGCGCAGGCCGACAAAGAGCGGACCGCTACGCTCCAACGGAAATGGGCAGGCAGCGAGATAGGCATCGAGCGCCTCGAGGACCGCAGGCAGCACGGGCACGACGCGCTCCTTGCCGCCCTTGCCGCGCACCACCATGGCCTCGCCGCGCGGTCGATCGGCGAGATTGAGGGCGAGCGCCTCGTCGATGCGCAATCCGCATCCGTAGAGCATGATGAGCACGGCGGCGTCGCGTTTGCCGATCCAGGGTTCCGAGGCGAGTTGTGCACCGTGGTCAAGCGTGGCGGCGGCTTCGCCCTCGGTCAGGGGCTTGGGTACCGATCGCGGTAATCGTGGGCCGCGCACCGCGGCGATCGCCGCATTCTCCATGGTTTCTGTGCGCTTCATGTAGCGATAGAAGCTGCGAACGGAAGACAGCGCCCGGGCGGTTGAGGTCTTCCGGTAGCCGGCGGCCGCACGCATCGCCAGCCAGGCACGGAAATCAGCCGCCCGCAACGCCGCCAGGCCATCAAGCCTGGCGGGCTCGCCAAGGTGGCCTGACATGAAATCGAGGAACGCGGAAAGGTCGCGAAGATATGCCGCGGTGGTGTGGCCGGCGGCCCGGCGTTCGCTCTCCAGCCAGCGCTGCCAATCCGCGACGGCCCGCCGGAGCGCATCCGGCGCGGCGATGTCGCTCATAGCGTCGGCGGGTGCGGAGGCCGCTGTCACCGCGGCAGGTCGAGCCAGGTACGCAAGGTGGCCTCCACGACGCGAGCCAGGAAATCGAGCAGCTCGGTGCTGTCGCCGTCTTGGAAGCGGGTGGCATCGCGCGAGCCCAACGCCAACAGACCCATCGGCGCCAGTGGGCTGACGCGCAAGCGCATCAGAGCGTGCGATTGCACCAATTGCGCGGCCTGACGAAAAATGCGGCGGTCACCCGCAGCGCCGTCGCCCAGCACGACCTCTCCGCCCCTGGCCATGACCGCATCGATCGTACCGGGCCTAAGGATACGCACGCCGCCGCGCGTCACGCCCGGCACGTTCGGCTCGTCGGTCTCTACGCACAGGGCTACCGTGTCGACATCCAGACGCATCGAAAAATCGGTGGTAAGCGTCTGGATGACTTCCTCAAATGTGCGTGCGCCGAGCAGGTCGAGTACGGTTTCGTGCACACGCACCTGGCGTGTTCGGTGGGCGCGGTTGGCGCCAATCAGAACGCGTTGGTTTTTCTTGATCCGTCCGACTTCGGCGCGCAGGCGTTCGATCATGAACTGCTGAAGGTCGACGACCCCGTCGCCGTTTCGCTTCGTCGGCGGGGTCAGCACGCGCATCAGTTCGGGGCGATCGGACAGGAAATCGGGATTGCGGCGGAGGAAGTCCTCCACCTCACCGGCGGCCAGTGGCCGCGCGGTCGGTCTGGCGGCGCTACTGTGTCCCTTCACGGCTCCGTTTTTCCGGCGTTGGTTCGAGGATCGATTGCCCGGTCTTGTCCCAATCCGACAGGAAGGAGGCGAGCCCCTTGTCGGTGAGCGGATGGGCGAAGAGCTTACGGATGACTTCAGGCGGAAGTGTGGCGACATGGGCACCCATCTTCGCCGCTTCCACAAGATGCATCGGGTGGCGGATGGAGGCGACCAGAACTTCCGTTTCGAAATCCGGGTAGTTCTCGTAGATCTCCACAATGTCGGCAATCAGCGCCATGCCGTCGGTGCCGATGTCGTCCAGGCGGCCAACGAAGGGCGAGATATAAGTCGCGCCTGCCTTCGCCGCCAGGATGGCTTGCACTGGCGAGAAGCAAAGCGTCACATTGACCTTGGTGCCTTCCTGAGAGAGCGACTTGCAGGTTTTCAGGCCATCCATTGTCAGCGGGACTTTCACCACCACGTTCTCGGCAATGCGCGATAGTTTTTGGCCCTCGCGCAACATTGTGTGGAAATCCGTGGCGGCGACCTCCGCGCTGACGTCGCCCGGCACGACTTGGCAGATTTCCTCGATCACTTCCAGAAAGTCGCCGCCGTTTTTGGCGATCAGAGAAGGGTTCGTGGTCACGCCGTCGAGCAGCCCCGTGGCGGCCAGTTCACGGATCTCGTTGAGGTCGGCGGTATCGATGAAAAACTTCATTGTCGCTTCGTTTCGCTTCCATTCCGCGTGTCGGGCGCCTTGGCCACGGGCATTGCTGGCCGCGCTGATGCACCTTGGCTAGATTATACCGCATGCCCTTGCGCCATACTACCGTATCCCCGGAAAGCGAACTTGATCTGGAGGCGCCCGCGCAGGCGAGCGTGCTGCTGCCGCTGCCGCTGGCTGGCGCTTACGACTATCTGGTGCCAGCGGGCGAGAGTGTGGAGGCCGGCAGCTTCGTTGAGGCGCCGCTCGGCGGGCGCAGCGTGCTCGGCGTGGTTTGGGGCGAGGCCGAAGGCGGCGTCGATGCAGCGAAGCTTAAGCCATTGCGGGCCGTGCTCGATGCGCCGCCGCTGCCGGAGGTTTCGCGCGCCTTCGTAGATTGGGTGGCGCGCTACACGGTGCATCCGCCGGGTGCGGTGCTGCGCATGATGATGAGCGTGCCCGAGGCGTTGGAGCCGCCGCGACCGATCGTCGCTTACGCACGCAACGACAGCGATCCCGAGGCCGAAGGCGTTCGCCTCACCCCTGCGCGAAAACGTGTTCTGGCGGTCCTGGCGGAGGGACCGCCGCGGCCGGCGTCGGAATTGGCACGCGAGGCCGGGGTGACGACCGGCGTGGTCAAGGGGTTGGTCGGGGCGGGCCTGCTTGAGGTCGTCCAGTTGCGGCCATTGCCGCCGCGCCAGCCCGATCCCGACCGGCCGGGCCCGGCGCTCTCTGCCGATCAGGAAGCGGGCGCGCAAACGCTGATCGGGCGCGTCGATGCCGACGGATTTTCAGTCAGCCTGCTTGACGGCGTGACCGGGTCGGGCAAGACGGAAGTCTATTTCGAGGCCATCGCCGCGGCACTGACCGCCGGGCGCCAGGTCGTCGTGTTGCTGCCGGAGATCGCCATGAGCGCGCAGTGGTTTGCGCGGTTCGCCGAGCGCTTCGGAGCGCCACCCGCCATGTGGCATTCGGAGATGCCCCGGCCGGAACGGCGGCGGGTCTGGCGCATGGTCGCCGAGGGCCAGGCGAAGGTCGTCGTAGGCGCCCGTTCCGCGCTTTTCTTGCCGTTCGCCGATCTCGGGCTGATCGTGATCGACGAGGAGCATGACGCTTCGTTCAAGCAGGAGGACGGCGTCGTATACCACGCGCGCGACATGGCGGTCGTGCGGGCCCAGCTCGGCGATATTCCGATCGTGTTGGCCTCCGCCACACCCTCGCTGGAGACTTTGGTGAACGTCGATGCCGGCCGCTATGGCGCGCTCCATTTGCCGGAGCGTCACGGGGTGGCAGAACTGCCCGACATCGAATTGATCGACATGCGCCGCGCGCCGCCACCGCGCGGGAAATGGCTGTCGCCGGCCCTTACCCAGGCGATCTCAGATACGCTGAACGCCGGGGAGCAGGCGATGCTGTTCCTGAACCGTCGGGGCTATGCGCCGCTGACGCTGTGCAGGACCTGCGGGCATCGCATCCAGTGTCCGCGCTGCACCGCCTGGCTGGTCGAACATCGCCTCGCCGCGCGGCTGGAATGCCATCACTGCGGCCATTCGATGCGGCCGCCGGCCAATTGTCCGGAATGCGACGGTGAATCCACGCTGGTGGCGTGCGGTCCCGGCGTGGAGCGTGTCGCGGAGGAGGTGACGGGGCTCTTTCCCGAAGCGACCGCGGCAATCATGGCGAGCGATACCATACGCGGCCCTGAGGCAGCGGCCGAGCTCATGCGTCAGATCGAAGACCACGAAATCGATCTCCTGATCGGGACACAGATCATGGCCAAGGGGCACCATTTCCCGATGCTGACACTGGTCGGCGTGATCGATGCGGATCTGGGGCTGGCTGGTGGCGATCCGCGCGCCGCGGAGCGGACCTTCCAGCTGCTCGCCCAGGTGGCGGGCCGAGCGGGCCGCGCCGAACGGCCGGGCCGGGTGCTGCTGCAGACCTACATGCCGGAGCACAATGTCATGCGGGCCATGGCTTCCGGCGACCGCGCCCGCTTCATTGCCGAAGAGAAGGCAGCGCGCGAAACGGCGCGGCTGCCGCCCTTCGGTCGCCTGGCGGCACTCGTGGTTTCCGGTCCCAGCGTTGACCGGGTGGAGGAGGCTTCGCGCATGCTGGCGCTGAATTCGCCGCGCGTCGAAGGTATCGGCGTGCTCGGTCCGGCGCCTGCGCCGCTCGCCACCTTGCGCGGTCGCCACCGGCGGCGCTTTCTCGTCAAGGCCGGCCGCGATGCGCGTTTGCAGCCTTTTGTCCGGCAATGGCTCGCCGCGGTGAAAGTCCCGTCAGGCGTGCGGATCAAGGTGGATATCGACCCGTACAGTTTTCTGTAATGCGCTCAGTGGATCTAGGAGAGTAATCCGGGTCGCTGGAGACCGCCGACAGGTGCCCCTATATTCTGTGTCTGATGTTTTCGGTACGATCGATCGAAATACCGATTGCCATGCGATGAGGGATCAAGTGGAGAATTCGACCCGTGACCTTGTGGTATTGGTGCACGGCCTCGGTCGCTCCTCGATCGTGTTCTGGCGCCTGAAGCCTTACCTTAAGCGCGCCGGTTTCGACGTTGCGCTCTACGACTATCCGAGTACCAGGCACGGCATCGCCAAGCTCACCGAGATGTTCCGGGCCGATCTGCCCCGCTGGGCGGCAGAAGGTCGCAAGGTCCACATGGTTGGGCATTCGATGGGCGGCATCCTCATTCGCGGCGCACTATTGGAGACGCCGCCTTTCGAGCTCGGACGGATCGTCATGATCGGATCGCCGAACAAGGGTGCCGGCGTGCTCACACGGATGGGAGACCACTCGTTCGTTGCCTGGTATTTCGGGCCTGCCGCCCAGGATCTTGTGATCGGTTCCGATTATCTCCAATCGCTCGCCGTGCCCGAAGCGGAGATCGGCGTGATCGCCGGCACGACCCGCTGGCACCTGCTCAACCCGATCGCCTACGTGAACCGCTACCTCGCTCCGGACGTCCCCAATGACGGTACGGTTGAAGTAGAGAATACTCATATCGAGGGCGAGACCGACTTCATCGCGCTGCCGGCCAATCATACGATCATGTGCCAGCATCCGCGGGTCATGCATCAGGCGCTAGCCTTCCTCAAGGACGGTCGTTTCGATCACGGTCGTCGCTATGAGGTCGCGGCCTAGGTCGAGATTTGGATCTTCCTTAGGACCCGAACGACCCGCAGCGGGCTTCGATTGCCGGTCTGAGCGCGGTGAATTTTTCGCGCAGCGCCGGTGGCAGCGCAGTCCGCCAGTCGCGCTTGCGGATGGCGACGGTCATCTCGGTGAATTCCTGGCCCGACATGCCTTTGCGCAGCCCATCGGCCCAACACTTGCATTTGGATTTTGAGCCGATGTTCAGCGAGCAGACCCCGACGAATTCCGATTCACCTGGGCCTCCGAGCGGACCAAGCAATAAAACGACCACCACGATTGCGATCAGTACCAGACCGCCGCCCCCGGCCGCGGCCGGAACCACCCAGCGCGGCAGTGACGAAGCGCTGACCACCGCGGGGCGCTCAACCGCGTCGCGAGCCCGTCCTCCGGTATCGGTTCCGGCATCGTAGCGCTCCGCCGTATCGCGCGCGGCAATGCCCTGAGCGGCTTCGGGCGCGGGCACGGCGCCGACAAGCGCAATCAGCTCGTTCGGTGTGAGCTGGCGCTTACCCAGGCGAAGGGGCTGGTTGGGTTCGATGGTCGTCTTGTCGACCATCTCCCAGCCGTTGTCCGCCTGTATCATCGTGCCGTTGCTGCTGCCCAGATCGCGCAGGGAATAGCGACCATCGGGAAGTGTCACGAGTTCCGCGTGAACGCGAGATATCGAGGTGTCGTCTATGACGATGTCGTTATCGCTGCCGCGACCGATCTTGTACGTTGTCATGGAGCCTTAGCGCTTCTTTTTTGTTCGTGCGGTTGTGCCGCTGGATTTTTTGCTTGTGCCGCCTTCTGCTTTTTTGTCGGGCCCCTTCTTTTCCGAACCCCCGGTTGTGCCGCCGCCGCCGCCACCGCCAATGCTGGCTCCGGGCAACCTGCCGTGCTTGTCGAGCTTCATGACCCAGGCATCATTGCCGCCGGCGCCGCGCGAGGCCGTGTTGCCGGCGACGACGATGCTGCCGTCTTTCATCGCGAGAACGCCGATACCGTTGTCGAGGCCGGTTCCACCGAAGGTTCGGTCCCATTCATGACGGCTGAAATTATTGATTTTCACCAGCCAAAGATCTCGGCCGCCTGCGCCTTTCGACTCCGTGAAGCCGGTGAGGATGAAACCGTCGGATACCCGCACCATCGCATCGATGCTGTCGAGCTTTCGGTAGCCATAGGCGGTTGCGGACTTGCGCTTTCCCTTGGCGGTGAGCCTGAAAATGTAGGCGTCGCCACGGCCGCCACCGCGGGCGCTGCGCGAGGCGCTCGTGGCAGCTATGAGAAAAGTGCCACGCCGGCTGGTGAAGATCGCACTGGCGTAGTCGACGGCGCGTCCGCGAGTGGCGAACCGCCACACGACCTTGCGTTTTGTCGATACGCGGGCCAGCCAGATATCTGAGCCGCGCTTGGGTCGGGCGTGGCTGCCGGCGATGATGAAACCACCCTCGGCGGTCTGTTCGATGGCGCGGACCTTGTAGTCGCCGGCCGCCCTGCCGGCGGTTACGTCCCATTGTTGCTTGCCCTTGGCGTCGAGCTTGACGAGCCAGGCGCGGGCTGACCCGTTCTTGGTCTTGGAACGCGTATCCCCCGCAACAACGAAGCCGCCATCGCGCAGGGCGACGGCGCCCCGGGCAATATCCGCCTTGGCACCACCGATCACCGTTTCCCACAATACCGCGCCGGTCGGATCGAGGCGCAGCACCCAGAAATCCCAATCGCCCTTACCTTTCGATTTGGTGCGACCCACGGCGAGATAGTTGCCGTCATTGGTGCGGATCAAAGCCTCGATACGGTCGTCCTGGGCGCCGCCATAGGTAATTTCGCGGACCTTGTAGCCATTCTTGTCGATCAGCACGGCCCAACCATCTTCGCCGCCCTTGCCGCTTGAGGTGGTGTGTCCCGCTACGATGAAGCCGCCTCCTGCGGTTATGTGGATCGCGGAAGCGTGGTCGTCCTTGGGTCCACCGAATGTGGCCGACCAGTTTGCGCGAGGCACTTTCTTGACGGCGACCGTATTGGTCGATCCGCCGCCGGTAGCCGTTGCCTTGCCGCCGAAAATGTCATCCTTGAACTGGATTGCCGCAAAGGTGCCCGCTCCGGCAAGCAGAACGACGGCACCGCCGATCGCCGCCCATTTGATCCAACCTCGGCCGCGCCGCGACCGGGATTGCGCCGAGCTCGGCGGCGGCGGCATTGCGCCGACTTCGCCTTCCAGGGTCTGTTTGTCGGTGAGGTATTCCTGGTAGGACCGCGCACCGGGGCTGGTGTCAGCTTCGGAGGAAGCTGGCAGATCGACGGTCGTCGGTGCGCTCCCCGCTGATTCCCCGCCGGGCCCGGCGTTGAGTGAACCGGGATCGATGCCGCGTTCCGGCTGCGGCGGAGGCGCCGGCTGTTCCGATGGTGCCTGTCCTGGTGGCAGGGGCGGCGGTTCGGCGGCGGGCGGTTCGGCATCGGTGGTGGCCGGATCGATCCCCGTCTCCGGTGCGCCGATCAGCTCGGAGACGGTCGACGCAACGCCGCCGATCATGATCCGCTCGCCCTCTGAAACGAAGGTTTCGTAGACTTGTACCCACTCTTCGTCGTCGCCCTGGACGTAGACGCCGTTTGTACTCTCTAGGTCAACGAGCTGATATTTGCCGTCTTCGGCGATACGCAGCTCTGCGTGGTGGCGGGAAACCGAATGGTCGCGAATCACGATATCGTTGTCATTCGAGCGGCCGATCGAATAGGTCTGCATGGCTCGAACCTTCGGGCGATTGACGGCAATTATGAGACGACCCTGGGCGCACTATAGCGCCATGATCGTCTGTGCCCAAGGTCGCGACGAACAGATCACGTTGCCGGCTTGCCCGGTCCCCGCGCGAACGCCCAACCCATAGCGGCGAATGAGACGCTGCGCGCGCCCGGCGCAAGGGTTTTGGACGTGTTTGCGAGGCCGGGCGCGCCCATCCGCCGCACCTCCGCTTGCTTGCGCCTGTAGGGGGAACGTGGTACCTAACCCGCGCCTCGGCGGGTAGGCGACGTCTCTCCGAGGCTATCTGGCATTTGCCACGTAAAATCAACGGGTTAACCAAAAAACATCGAGACAGTCGAGGAGCGCTCAGTTGGCATCTGAGGCGGCAGGACATGGCGGCATTGCGGCGCGGTACGCGACCGCGCTTTACGACTTGGGTTCGAGTGCAAAGTCGCTCGACGCCGTGGCCGACAACCTGCGCGACCTCCAGGCGATGATTGCTGCGAGCGACGATTTCCGCCGGCTGATCCGCAGCCCGCTAATCACGCGCGAAGATCAGTGGAAAGCCGTCGAGAAGCTTCTCGCCAAGGCCAAGGTCGATGATCTCGCGCGCCGCTTCATCGGCGTCGTGGCGGAGAACCGGCGTCTCTTTGCGTTGCCTGCGATCATCGAGGCGTTCCTCAGCCTTCTGGCCGAGCGTCGCGGCGAAGTGACCGCTGCCGTAACGAGTGCGGTCCAGCTCGATGCGAAGCAGACCGCGGCCCTCACCGCGTCACTGAAAAAGGCGATCGGCGCCAAGGTCGCGGTGGAAGTCAATGTCGATCCGGAGATCCTTGGCGGCCTTGTCGTGCGCGTGGGCTCACGCATGTTCGACAGTTCGCTCCGCACCAAACTTCAAAGAATGCAACTTGCGATGAAAGGGATCGGCTGATGCAGATCCGTGCCGCGGAAATATCCAACATCATCAAGAAGCAGATTGCCGATTTCGACACCCAGGCGGATGTCGCGGAAGTCGGTCAGGTGCTTTCCGTCGGCGACGGGATCGCCCGCGTCTACGGACTCGATCAGGTCCAGGCGGGCGAAATGGTCGAGTTTCCTGGCGGCATCAAGGGCATGGCCCTCAACCTGGAGACCGACAATGTCGGCGTCGTGATCTTCGGCGATGACCGCGACATCAAGGAAGGCGATACCGTCAAGAGGACCGGCGCGATCGTCGAGGTGCCGATCGGCAAGGAACTCCTGGGCCGCGTCGTGGACGCGCTGGGAAATCCCATTGACGGCAAAGGCCCCATCAAGTCGAAATCCTTGTCTCGCGTCGAGGTCAAGGCGCCGGGCATCGTGCCCCGCAAGTCAGTGCACGAGCCGATGCAGACCGGCCTCAAGGCCATCGACAGCCTGATCCCGGTGGGCCGCGGCCAGCGCGAACTGATCATCGGCGACCGTCAGACCGGCAAAACCGCGATCGCGCTCGATACCTTCATCAATCAGAAGGGCATCAACGAAAGCGGCGATGAGGGCCAGAAACTCTATTGCGTTTACGTCGCGGTGGGCCAGAAGCGCTCCTCCGTCGCCCAGTTCGTGAAGGAGCTGGAAGAGAACGGGGCACTGGAATATTCCATTATCGTTGCCGCGACGGCTTCAGAGCCCGCGCCGATGCAGTTCCTGGCGCCCTACACGGGCTGCACCATGGGCGAGTTTTTCCGAGACAACGGCATGCACGCAGTGATCGTTTATGACGATCTCTCCAAGCAGGCGGTCGCCTACCGGCAGATGTCGCTGCTGCTGCGGCGTCCGCCGGGACGCGAAGCCTATCCAGGCGATGTTTTCTATCTTCATTCGCGCCTTTTGGAGCGTGCGGCGAAGATGAACGACGAACATGGTGCCGGCTCGCTGACCGCGCTGCCGGTCATCGAGACCCAGGCCAACGATGTCTCCGCCTACATTCCGACCAACGTCATCTCGATCACCGATGGCCAGATCTTCCTGGAGACCGATCTCTTCTACAAGGGCGTACGCCCGGCCGTGAATGTCGGCTTGTCGGTCTCCCGCGTCGGTTCAGCCGCGCAGATCAAGGCCATGAAGCAGGTCGCCGGCCGCATCAAGCTCGAACTCGCCCAGTTCCGTGAGATGGAGGCTTTCTCCCAGTTCGCCTCTGACCTCGATGCCTCGACCCAGCAGCTATTGGCGCGAGGCGCGCGGTTGACCGAGATTCTGAAGCAGGGCCAATACGCCCCGCTTCCGGTCGAGGAGCAAGTGGCCGTGATCTTCACCGGTGTGCGCGGATATCTTGACGGCGTGGCGCCCAACCAGGTGGTTCGTTTCGAGCAACAGTACTTGTCTGAGATCCGCTCCAAGGGAGCGGATATCCTGAAATCGATCCGCGACGACGCCGAGCTGACCGAGGCGACTGAGAAAAAACTTGTGAAGTTCTGCGAGGACTTCACCAAGACCTTCGCTTAAGGCCGGACCGGCAAACCGGAACCGATTGGGATAATCGCCGATGTCGAGCCTCAAGGAGCTGCGCAACCGGATCGCGAGCGTCAAGTCGACGCAGAAGATCACTTCGGCCATGAAGATGGTCGCGGCGGCGAAGCTGAAGCGTGCGCAGGAACACGCCGAGTCAGCCCGGCCCTACGCCGACCGGATGGAGCGCATGCTGGGCGCCCTTGCAGCGACCTTCGAGGGCCGGGAGGGGGCGCCGCCGATGTTGGGCGGAACCGGCAAGACCGATACCCATCTGGTTGTCGTCATGACCTCCGACCGCGGTCTTTGCGGCGGTTTCAACTCCTCGATCGTCCGCGCCGCGCGCAGGACGATCGGCGAGCTTCTGGACGCCGGCAAAACGGTCAAGGTCTACTGCGTCGGGCGCAAGGGCCGCGACCAGCTGCGCCGATTCTTCGGCAGTCACATTATAGATACGCTTGAAGGGGTCGGCCGCACCGGCGTCCAGTATTCCGATGCGGTTGAGGTTTCCGATAAGGTCGTGTCGATGTTCAAAGCAGGCGAATACGACGTCTGCACGGTGATTTACAATCGGTTCAAATCGGTGATCTCTCAGATCGTGACGCACCAGCAGCTGGTGCCCTTCGCGCTGCCGGCGGCGGACGAGACCGACGAGGCAAAGCAGACCGACGCCGGGGTTTATGAGTATGAACCCGAAGAGGCGGAAATCCTGGCTGATCTCCTGCCGCGCAATCTCGGGATCCAGATCTTCCGAGCGATGCTTGAGTCCTACGCCGGCGAGCAAGGCGCGCGGATGTCCGCGATGGACAACGCAACGCGCAACGCCGGCGACATGATCGACGGGCTGACGCTGACATACAATCGAACCCGCCAGGCGCAGATCACCAAGGAGCTGATCGAGATCATTTCCGGCGCCGAGGCGCTTTAGCTGAATAGATGAAAGACGGTCGGACCCGGCGGACCAGCCGGGCGACATAGGAGCGAAAGATGGCGAAGAAGAACATCGTTGGGCGGATCGCACAGGTCACGGGCGCCGTTGTCGACGTCCAGTTCGAGGGCGACTTGCCACCGATCCTGAACGCGCTTCAGGTCGAACACCAAGGCAGCACTCTGGTGCTGGAGGTGGCGCAACATCTGGGCGAGAGCATGGTTCGCACGATCGCCATGGATACCACCGAAGGCCTGGTTCGCGGCCAGCACGCCATCGATACGGGCGAGCCCATTATGGTGCCGGTCGGCCCGGAGACGTTGGGCCGTATCATGAATGTCGTCGGCGAGCCGGTCGATGAACGTGGTCCCGTCAAGACCAAGGCGAAAGCGCCGATCCACAGGTCGGCACCAGAATATTCCGAGCAATCGACCGAGTCGGAAATCCTGGTAACCGGCATCAAAGTTGTCGATCTGCTGGCGCCCTACGCGCGCGGCGGCAAGACCGGGTTGTTCGGCGGTGCCGGCGTGGGCAAGACCGTCATCATCATGGAGCTGATCAACAACATCGCCAAGGCGCATGGCGGCTATTCAGTGTTCGCCGGCGTCGGCGAACGCACCCGCGAGGGCAACGACCTTTATCACGAGATGAAGGATTCCGGCGTCATCAACGTGGACGGCGACTCAAAGGCAGCCCTCGTGTTTGGCCAGATGAACGAGCCGCCGGGAGCGCGCGCGCGGGTCGGGCTGACCGGCCTCACGCTGGCGGAGTACTTCCGCGACGAGGAAGGCCAGGACGTGCTGTTCTTCGTCGATAACATCTTCCGCTTCACCCAGGCCGGCTCGGAAGTTTCCGCGCTGCTTGGCCGCATTCCATCTGCGGTGGGGTATCAGCCGACCCTGTCGACCGATATGGGCACGCTGCAGGAGCGGATTACGACGACCAAGAAGGGCTCGATCACGTCCGTCCAGGCGATCTATGTGCCGGCCGACGATCTTACCGATCCGGCCCCGGCCACGTCCTTCGCCCACCTCGATGCGACGACGGTGCTGTCGCGCCAGATCGCCGAGCTAGGCATTTACCCGGCGGTCGATCCTCTCGATTCGACGTCGCGCATGCTCGACGCACGCATCATCGGCGATGAACATTACGGTGTGGCGCGAGAGGTCCAGCGTGTCCTGCAAAGCTACAAGTCGCTGCAGGACATTATTGCCATTCTCGGCATGGACGAGCTTTCCGAGGAAGACAAGTTGGTGGTCGCGCGGGCGCGCAAGATCCAGCGCTTCCTGTCGCAGCCCTTCCACGTGGCCGAAGTGTTCACCAATACGCCAGGCGTATTCGTCAATCTCGAAGATACGATCAAGGGCTTCAAGGGCCTGGTCGAGGGCGAGTATGACGACCTGCCGGAAGCTGCGTTCTACATGTGCGGCCCGATCGAGGAAGCCGTGCAGAACGCCCGCAAGATGGCGGCCGAGGCGGCCTAGCCAAACCCAAGGCGAGAACCAAGGACGCGGGATTACAAACCATGGCCGAGCCAGGCACCGACAAGGTTCAGTTCGAACTCGTCTCTCCCGAGGCGCTGGTTCTGGCGCGCGAGGCCGATATGGTGGTCGTGCCGGGTGCTGAAGGGGATTTCGGTGTGCTGCCCAGGCACTCGTTGTTGATCTCCAGCGTTCGCCCAGGGATCATCGCGATCCATGACGGCGGATCGGTGGAGCAGCGCATCTTCGTATCAGGCGGGTTCGCCGAAGTGACCCCGGAACGTTGCACGGTCTTGGCTGAGGAGGCCGTCGAAGTGGGCGCGATTGACCGCGCCGGTGTCGAGGCCGAGCTCAAGGATCTCTCCGACGATTTGTCCGATGCGGCATCGGACGAGGACAGAACCAAGATCGAGCGAGCGATAGTAATCGCACAATCGAAACTTGCCGCCGCGCAGTCTTCAGCCTAGTTTTACATCGTCACGCAACGGTGCGCCGGACCTTTAGGGAGGGCCATCCGCTCCGCGGGCGGACAGCCGGGCTTTAAATCTTCGGCGCGACGAGCGTGATGTCGTGGTCAAAACGGCGGTACTGAAACCGCGGGATCAGGGTGTTGATGCAAGGCGGACGCCCGGCGGGGAGTGATATGAGGCATTGGACCCTGGAAGATGTCGACTGGGGGGCTTTTGAGCCGTCTAAAGTCGATCCCGAACTTCTGAAAATCGCCAAAGCCGCCAGCATGGTGGAATTCAACGCCGGCGACTACGCTGCCTATCTAGGCGAAGTGTTCCATGACGACCCGGAGTTCCAGGCGGCTGCCGTGCAATGGGCCGCGGAGGAAACCCAGCACGGTAAAGCGCTGGCCAAATGGTCGAAACTGGCGGATCCGGATTTCAATTTCGAGGCCCGCTTCGGAGAATTCGCCCAAACCATCGCGCTGCCGACGGGGATCGATGCTTCGGTGCGCGGGACGCGTACAGGTGAATTGATCGCGCGCTGCATCGTGGAGGTCGGGACCAGTTCCTATTATACCGCCGTGGCCGATGCCAGCGAGGAGCCGGTGTTGCGGCAGATATGCCTCAATATCGCCGCTGACGAAGTGCGCCATTTTGCCTTGTTCCGGAGGACCATGGCGAAATATCAGGCCGACGAAAAGGTCAACCTGGTCGCTCGTATCAGGGTAGCGCTCGCCCGGCTGTCTGAAACTGAGGACGATGAGTTGGCCTACGCCTACTACGCCGCCAATCATGCCGATGACGGTCCCTATGATCGCGAACAGCACGGCGGCGCCTATCGTCGGCGAGCCTTTGGGCTCTACCGCCACACCCATGTGAGGCGGATGGTTTCGATGATGTTCAAGGCGGTGGGCCTTAAACCAACCGGTGTGCTAAGCCGGATCATCACACGGTTTAGCTATTACATGATGCGGCGGCGTGTGCGCCGGCTGGCGGCCATGGGCGTCTGATTGCGTCTGATTGATTGGCGTGTCTGCGCAGCCGGAGCTAAAGCGCTTGTCTCGCGCCTTAGCGCAACTCCAGGGCGGCACGGATCTTCGGGCCTAGGTCGGCGACGACAGCGCGGTATACGTCGCGCTTGAAGGACACGATCAGCTCCACAAGTGCACCGAACTCGACCCAACGCCAGTCGCTGAATTCGGGATGTGCGGTGTTGATGTCAATGTCGGCGTCCTCTCCCTCGAAGGAACAGGCAAACCACTTCTGGCTCTGGCCCCGGTAGCGATTGTTCCAACGCTTGCCCATGAACTCTTTCGGCAGATCGTAGTCGAGCCAGCCGTCACTCTCCGCGATGATGCGCGCCTTGGCCGTGCCGATCTCTTCCTCAAGCTCGCGCAGTGCCGCGTCGCGCGGGGCTTCGCCTCCGTCGATGCCGCCTTGGGGCATCTGCCAGGCGTCCTCGTTCAATCCGATGCGCTGACCGACGAAAACCAATCCGTCGTCATTGACCAGAATGACGCCGACACACGGGCGGTAACCATCGCTCGGCGCGATGCGTGCGATCATTGTTTTGGTTTCGGCATGCCTTCGGCGACGCTGGTGATCGGTGTCGCCACCAGCCCCTGCGCCTTGAAGCTTGCGAGCCAGGTTTTGAGTGCTGCAATCGTCGCGGGATAGGGCCGGCCGAGCGCGACGGCGTAGCCTCTCGACTTTGCAGCCGCGGCGATGGCTTCCAGGCGTTTTGTTATTGTCGCCGGCGAGGGGTCTGCGTCGATGACGCCAGTGACCGCCGCCGCGGGCAGCTTGAGCTCGGATGTCAGGTTGCTTGCCTCGCCTTTGCCCGCCGACGACGGGTCCAGGAACATGAGACCGCGCGCCTTGACCTCCTTCAGGACCGGGCGCAGGTGTTCGCGTGAGCCAAGGAAGCGATCGCCTTCATGGGCAACAATTCCGACGTAACCCGGGAACCGGCCCATCGACCATCGAAGCAGCCAGATATTGCGGTCGATCGTGTTGGAGGTCAGCAAGGTTTGCTGGCCCGGATCGTTGCTCGGATAGCCCAGCGGTTCCATCGGAACTGCCAGCAACACTTCGTGGCCGCGCAGCCGGGACGCCCGCACGAGCGCGGGCAGATCGCTGGCATAGGGTGAGAAGGCGAGGGTCACGGCCGGCGGCAATGTGCGGATGGCGGTGCGGGTTGGCTTGGCCTTCAGGCCGAGATCGACGATCACGATCGCGACACGGGGCGTCTTTGCGTCCTCCGCCTTGTACCTTGCGCGATAGACGCGCCAAGGCTTTCGACCGTCAGTTCCAATCCGCGGCAAGCGGCCGGTGGGGCTGTCTTCCAGCAAGGCGGGATCGGCGGTCACCGGCCCGGCGGGCGGCAGTCGCGCCTCGGCCCCGCCGCCTGGGACAAGAAGCGAGACCTGCACGGTGCCGTTGCCGGACAGGTCGAGCCAGATGAATGCCCCTGCAACGGCAACGATAAGGGCAGAGGCCAGAAACTTAATCAGCGTCATCGTTCAATGACGGCCTCCGAGCAGCGATCGTGCATCCACGATCCGGCGTGTGGTAGATCGGAATTGCCCCCCGATGCCATGCTCAGTTGACGGCGCGGGACTTGAACAATGCCACCCCCCGCAGCATGTCGAGCGCGCGGGAGAGCTGGTAGTCAACCGGTTTCGCCTTGGCACCGGCCTTGCCGTTTTTAGCGGCCTCAGGTGCTTTTCCGGTGGTGCCGCCGGTCTTGCCTTTCTCGCCGGCCTTGGCAGCGCCTTCCTTCTTTTTCTTTGTGTCGAGGGCGCCCCTAAGGTCGGCTTCGCGGCGCCGCGAGCCGGCCTTGATCGGTTCGATCTTGGCTTGCTCGACGACGATGTCAGGTGTGATGCCCTTGGCCTGGATCGAGCGGCCGGACGGTGTGTAGTAGCGCGCGGTGGTGAGGCGCATGGCGCTGCCCTGGCTCAATGGAATGATCGTCTGCACCGAGCCCTTGCCGAACGAGCGGGTTCCCAGAACGATGGCCCTCCGGTGATCCTGCAGTGCGCCGGCGACAATCTCCGAAGCCGAGGCCGAGCCGCCATTGATCAGCACGACGATCGGCAGTCCGGTTGCCATGTCGCCGCTACGCGCATTGAAGCGCTGGGCGCTGTCGGCGATACGGCCGCGGGTCGAGACGATTTCGCCCTTGCCGAGGAAGATATCGGAGACCGCGATGGACTGGTCGAGCAGCCCGCCGGGATTGTTGCGCAGGTCGAGCACGATACCCGCAAGCTTTGAACCGCGCTCCTTTTTGAACTTCTCCATCGCCGCCTTGGTGCCGGAGGCCGCCCGTTCGTTGAACGAGGTGATCCGAATGTAGCCGATATTGCCTTCCAGGCGGGAGCGGACGGTGCGAATTCGGATAATGGCCCGTGTGATGGTGATTTGCAGCGGCGCTACGCCGGTGCGTCGAACGGTGATGCGGATCTTGGTTCCGACCTTGCCGCGCATCCGCTCCACCGCCTCCGACAGTGACAGCCCGAGCACGGCCTTGCCGTCGATATGGGTGATGAGGTCGCCGGGCTGGACGCCGGCGCGCGAGGCGGGGGTTTCGTCGATTGGCGATACGACCTTGATGAGGCCTTTCTCCATCGTGACCTCGATGCCCAAGCCACCGAACTGGCCGCGGGTTTGGACCTGCATCTCGCGGAAGGTCTTGGCGTCCATGTAGCTGGAATGAGGATCGAGGCGGCTCAGCATGCCGTTGATCGCCCCGGAGACCAGCTTCTCGTCGCTGACCTTTGTGACATAGGAGGCGCGTACGCGCTCAAATACGGTGCCGAACAAATCGAGCTGGCGATAGGTGTCGGAGCGTCTACTCTCGGTCGCCGCGGTTAGAGGCAGCGCCAGTGAGAATAGCACCACAAGGGCTGCAGCCATGGATTGACGGTTCATCCGTTCACCTTGCTCGGTTGCGCCGCCAGCCAGGGCAGCGGATTGATGGGTCGGCCCCTACGGCGGATTTCGAGGTAGAGCCTTGTGCTTCGGGATTGTGTCGAACTCATGGCGCCAACCGGCTCTCCGCCGAGAAGCCATTGATTGACCACAATGTCGACCCGTTCAAGGCCGACCAGCAACGTATGATATCCCCCGCCATGATCGATGATCAAGATCAGCCCATAGCTGCGAAAGGGCCCTGCGAAGACAACGCGTCCATCGAACGGCGCCACGACCTGGGCGCCAAGCCGCGCTTCAAATACCACTCCGCGGTCGAATGTGCCAATTTTTGTGGCATCGCCAAACTTGCGTACGATCTTTCCTCGCACGGGGGAAATGATATTTCCGTGTGAAGTGGAGAAGACGCCGAGGCCCTTGGGGCGACGAAGCAGCGGCGCACGAGGCACCACCGGCCGGCCAATCGGGATGAGACGGGCGCCTCGCTGCACGCCGCGAAGGAGTTGCCTGAGATTGCGCGCGGCGCCCGCCAGAACGCGCATTCGTGCCAGAGCCACCCGCTGCTCGCGATGGGAGCGCCGCGCCATCGTCGCGGTCTTGGTGAGCATGACGCCCAAGCGTGTTCGATCGACTGCCAGCCGCGCCGTCGTGCGTGCGATCGTATCGCGCCGCCCGGTGATCCTGACACGCACGTCACGGAGCGCTGCCAGTTCTGCCCGAAGCTTTGCGGCCCGAACCCTCATGGCGCGCAGATAGTACCGGAGCAGAATGGAGCCGCGCACTGTACGCGTGGCGCTTTGATGCCGGGCGACCAGCGTTTCCGGCCGGTTGAGGGCCAAGCGTTGCAGCGCGGCCAGAGTAGCGGCATGCTCGCGTTGGCCTTTGCGTAAACGCTCCTTTAAGGCCGCCTCCCGGGCGGTCAGCGATCTCAGTTCCCGCTCCAACCTGGTCAGTGTGGTTTCTGCGTTTTGGATCGTGCGTGCGACGCGGACCATGCGCGCCCTCAGCTTGGCGAAGTCTCGCTCCAAGCGCTGCGACCGCTGTCGGAACGTCTCCGCTCCGCCGCCGCCGATCGTGATCTCGGTCTCGATCGGCTTCGGACCCTTGCTTTTTTCCGCCCACACGGGTGCCGATACGATCACAGTCACGCCCAGCGCCCCGGCGGCCAGCCGGCGGGTGCAATTGTGCAAGCGCGATAGTGCGGGCGGTTCAGGCCGAGACGCGTCTTTCCGGCGGGGCAATGGAGGCTCCCGATACTTTGATCAGAGACCCGCCGGTCATCTCTTCTGGTTGAGGCAAGCGCATGAGCGCGAGGAGGGTGGGCGCCACGTCGGCGAGGCGCCCTCCCGAACGGAGCGCGGGAACCTGGACGTCCGCGCTGGACACGACGACCGGGACGAGGCGCGTCGTGTGGGCTGTGTGAGCTTGGCCGGTCTCAGCGTCGCGCATCGATTCCGCGTTGCCGTGATCGGAGGTGACAAGGAGCACGCCGCCGGCCGCGCGAACCGTTTCGTCCACGCGTCCTATGCAGGCATCGACCGCTTCGACCGCCTTGATCGCAGCGGCGAGGTCGCCGGTATGGCCCACCATGTCGGTATTGGCGTAATTGACAACGATGAGGTCGTAGGTGCCGCTTGCGATCGCGGCGACCAGCCGGTCGGTCACCTCGGGCGCGGACATCTCGGGCTGAAGGTCGTAGGTCGCCACTTTGGGCGACGGGATCAGAATGCGGTCTTCGCCTTCGAATTCGCGTTCTTCGCCACCATTGAGGAAGAAGGTGACGTGGGCATATTTCTCGGTCTCGGCGATGCGGAGTTGCCGCAAGCCGGCCTTGGCCACGACCTCGCCAATGGTGTTGGACAAGGTCTGGGCCGGGAACAGCGCCTCGATGCGTTCGTTGAGCGCTTGGGAATATTCCACGAGACCGGCCCGTGCCGCGAAATCCACAACCCTGGCGCGGCTAAAGCCGTCGAAATCGGGATCGACGAGGGCGGTCAGGATCTGGCGTGCCCGGTCGGCGCGGAAGTTACCCATCAGCAAGCCGTCACCGTCGGCCATTCCCGGATAGCCGTCGATCGCGGTGGGTAGGACGAATTCGTCGCTCTCGTCGCGGGCATAGGCCATATCGACGGCGGCCACGGCGTCGGGCGCGCGCTCGCCAACGGCATCGGTCAGCATGCGGTAAGCCAGTTCGACGCGCTCCCAGCGCTTGTCGCGATCCATGGCGTAGTAGCGCCCGGACACCGTCGCAATGCGCACCGGCGCCGACGTGTCATCAAGGATCGTGTCACCAAGGTCGCGCAGCAGTGTCTCAAGGTATCCATGCGCGCTCTTTGGCGGCGTATCGCGGCCGTCGAGCAAGGCATGGAGTGCCACCGGAACGCCCGCCGACGCGATGATCCGTGCCAGTGCCGCAATGTGGTCTTGGTGCGAGTGCACACCGCCTGGGGAGATGAGCCCCATCAAATGCGCCGTCCCGCCGCTTGCCATGAGTGCGGCGATGAATCCCTTGAGCGTTGCATCGTCGGCGAGCGAGCCGTCGGAAGCGGACTTGCTGATGCGGGGCAACTCCTGCAGCACGACACGGCCCGCGCCGATATTCATGTGCCCGACCTCCGAATTGCCCATCTGCCCATCCGGCAGGCCCACTGCGCCGGCAGAGGCGTCCAGCAGGCCATGCGGGCAGGCCGTTGTCAGGCGGTCCCAGACCGGGGTGTCGGCCAAGGCAACGGCATTGTCGTCGCGCTCTTCGCGGTGGCCCCAGCCATCGAGCACACACAGCACGACGGGGCGGGGACGGGAGGTCTTACTCATGCGAGAATATATAGGGCAATCAGGTGCGATTCGGTAGGTCGGACCAGTGCTTATCCACAAGCAACAACTGCTGGGTGCGTCTTGTCGGCATCACCAGTTGGGGCGGCCATTCACGACTCCCGGTGATAGGGATGCCCGGCCAGGATCGTGCTCGCGCGGTAGAGCTGTTCGGCAAGCATCGCGCGGACCATCATATGCGGCCAAGTCAGCGCACCCAGCGACAGGGTGAGTTGGGCTCGGGCCAGGACCGCTGCGTCGAGGCCGTCCGCGCCGCCGATCACGAAAGCCAGTTCGGCGACCCCGTCGTCGCGCCAGTCGCCGATACGCTTGGAGAAAGCAGTGCTGGTCAGGCTCTTGCCGCCTTCGTCCAAGGCGATCAGCGTCGCGCCCTCGGGCAGCGCGGCCAGGAGTTTTCTCCCCTCGCTGGCCTTGCGCTGCGGGGCAGGCAGGGGATCGCGCTCCTCGACCTCCTTCAGGGCAACTGGCCAGGAGAGGCGCTTGATGTAGGTGTCGTATAGATCTCGCTCGGGTTCGCGGCGGAACTTGCCGACCGCCGCTATGACGATCCGCATCGCTCGTCTCGTTCCCACCTGATGAGCAACTTCAGAGCCGGCACCCCGGCCGCGCCGTTGCGCAAGGTATCAGGCGATCACTTCGGCGCTTCCGGCCGATTCAGGTACCGCATCGCCCCACATTTTCTCCAAGTTGTAGAACTCGCGAACCTCCGGGCGGAACAGATGAACGATCACGTCGCCGGCATCGATCAGGACCCAGTCGCCCTGGGAGCGCCCTTCGCTCGGCACCGAGTGAAGACCCTCTGCCTTCAGGCGCTCGATCAGGTGCTCGCCGATCGCCGATACGTGACGCTGCGAGCGCCCGTTGGCGACCACCATGAAGTCGGCGATGCTGGATTTCCCGTCGAGGTCGATAACGACGATCGCCTCCGCCTTGTCGTCCGAAAGGGAGCCTTGGACTGCCTGGAGCAGTTTTTTGGGGCTGGGCGGGGTCTTTTTCCGTCGCGCTATGGTCATCTCCTCATCGGCCGGTTTCCTCCTCCCCGATGGCAGCCGGCCAAGCCGCATCTCGGGCACGCAGCGCACTGGCGGATGTCGGGTCAAGCCTTATATGGCAGAAGACCCAGGCCGGCGGCTGCGATCCGGCGAGCCGGCCTGCCAATCGTTCGGGCAGGCGATGGCGCCGGTAGCGTCGCGCGGCCAAACCGGCCAACGCCCTAAGAGAATAGGAAGGCCGCGCGAATATCGCAACGGGGACCGTGTGAAAGATCTGTGACCAGCGCTCCCAGGCCGGGATCTGAATGAGGTTGTCCGCACCCATCAGCCAGACGAATTGGTGCCCCGGAAAGCGCCGTCTGAGGGCTCTTAGCGTGTCGGCGGTAAAGCGGGTGCCGAGCCGCATCTCGATGTCGGTGGCGACAATGCGGGGGTGGCCGGCCAGTGCCCCGGCGGCGCGCAATCTGTCTGGAAATGGCGCCATGCCGTCATCGGGCTTGAGCGGGTTCTGCGGGCTTACCAGCCACCAAACGGCGTCGAGGCGCAGGCGTTTGAGCGCCTCCAGGCTGAGATGGAGGTGGCCGCCATGGGCAGGATTGAACGAGCCGCCTAGCAGTCCGATGCGCGGCTGTCGGCCGGCGGCACCGAACCCGACCGCGGAGGCGGGGATCAACGCCGCGTCGGCGCGGTTTGGTGTGGATGGCGTCTGGCTCATGAAACAACCTCTAGCGCATCCGGCTCGTCGGGTCAGCCCATGTGGCGCACATGGCGGGCCGCCGGTTATGCCAACTTGCCGGATAATGGACTAGCATGGGCTATCGGCCCCATCAGCAATCCGCGAGCCTCAGCGATGACCAGCGAGACCAAATCGGACCGCAAGCACCCCTACCGCGCCCCCAAAGCCTATGACAACCGGGAGTTCTTAAAGAGCCCGGACGCCCGCGCGATCCGTATCCTGGCTGAGTATCTGGAGCCGATGGCGCGGCTGGAGCATTACGGGGTCAAGGACACGGTCCTGTTTTTCGGCTCCGCGCGGCTGATCGCGGAGGACGAGGCGAAGGCAGCATTGACTGCGGCCGAAGCTGCCGGCGAGGGCGTGGAGAACGCGCGGATGCGGCTGCACATGTCGAAATACTACGAAGCGACCCGCGAGCTGGCGCGCCGGATCACGGAATGGTCGAAGTCGCTGACGGAGTCCAACCGGCGCTTCGTCGTCTGCTCCGGCGGTGGGCCCGGCATCATGGAGGCGGCCAATCGCGGCGCCTCCGAAGCAAAGGGCGACAATATCGGTCTTGGCATATCGCTGCCGTTCGAGCAGTCGGGCAACGACTACATCACCCACCGCCTCGCCTTCGAGTTCCATTATTTCTTCATGCGCAAATTCTGGTTCCTCTACATGGCCAAGGCGATGGTGATCATGCCGGGCGGCTTCGGGACCATGGATGAGCTCTTCGAGACTCTGACGCTGATCCAGACGGGCAAAAGCACCAAGCCCATGCCGATCGTGCTGTTCGGCTCAGATTTCTGGGACGAAGTGATGGACCTGTCGGCGATGGCGAAATTCGGAACGATCAGCCCCAAGGACCTCGATCTTCTCTATCGCACGGACTCGGTCGACGACGCCTTCGACTACATCACAGCTGAACTCTCCGGCGAACCGATGCAGCATCCGGGCGGCTATATTTGAGGCGAATGCCTGCCGAACCTGCCCTGTATCAGCCGGCGGCGTCGATGCAATCCGGCGCCTCCCGCAAGGCGCGTCTGGCGTAGTAGGCAAAAGTCGCGTTGATGACCGTGGGGCTAAGCAGGAAATCGTGCGCCTCGGCCGCCCGCTCCGGTGCAATCTCCTGGATCGGCCCCGCCGCGCGGGCCAGCAGATGGAGCCTGGCGGCCCGCTCGATCTGGAGCGCGACAACGGCGGCCTCCTCGACCGATCCGGTCGCGGCGAGCTGTCCATGATGGGCGAGCAGGATGGCGCGTTTGGAACCGAGCGCCTCGGAGATCAGACGGCCTTCCTCGTCATGGACCGGGACGCCCGGCCAGTCGGCGAGGTAGGCGCAATCGTCGTAGAGTGGCGTTGCGTCCATATGGGCGACCGCGAGGGGCTCGCCGATCATCGACAAGGCCGAGACATGCGGCGGGTGCGTGTGAATGATGCAGGCGATCTCAGGCCGGGTCCGGTAAATCCACAAGTGAAACCTGACCGCGGGATTGGCCATCGGCGCGCCGTCGAGCGGCTGCAGATCGTCGTCGACCCGGATCAAACTGTCCTCGGTCGCTTCGTCGAAGCCGAGACCGAAGGGCAGGGTCCAGAAGGTACCCTCGGTATCGGCGCGCGCCGTGAACTGGCCAGCCAGGCCGGACTCATGCCCTTCGAGCGCCAGAATGCGGCAGGCGAGGACCAGCTTCTGCGGTGTCGACCACGGCAGTTCCGAGGCATGCCCGGTCAGGTCCTGGCGAACCCGCTCGGCGACATCACCGCGGGTCTGATCGCTGGTGTCCATAATCGATCAATCGTACCGTGTCAGGGCAATGCTCATTCGCTGTCGACGACGAAAAGTCGCACCGTTTCCCCGCCTGGGCTGAGGCGATGGCGGTGGGCTGGGCCAGCCGGGACGACCACGGCCTGGCCTTCGCCGAAGGGCTGTTCAGTGCCGTCGAAATCGATCATCCCGCTGCCTTCCAGCACGTAGATGACATGGCCGTGCTCGCACCAGGTCGGCTCCTCATAACCCGGCTCCACTTCGATCAGTCGCAGCCGCATGCCGCCGCGATGCACCATTTTGTGACGCATCTTCGGGTTGGGCGACTCCCAGCCGAGGCGCTCGAAGTCGACGCCGTGGCCGCCGGTTATCAGGTTGTCCGGTCCGCGCGCCATGGGGTGGCTCCTCATTGCCTATGGTCCGGGTGTTGCGGCCCGGGTTTGTTGGCTTCAGGGTCTGGTCTGGCCGCTGCCGCGTACGACGTACTTGTATGACGTGAGTTGGTCGGCGCCGACCGGTCCGCGCGCGTGCAGCTTGCCGGTGGAGATGCCGATCTCCGCGCCCATGCCGAACTCGCCGCCATCGGCATACTGCGTGGAGGCATTCCATAGGAGGATCGCCGAATCGAGGCCGGAGAGGAAACGCTCCGCGGTGGACGCATCCTCGGTGACGATGGCATCGGTGTGCTGCGAGCCATGCGCCTCGATATGGGCGATGGCCTCGTCGACGCCGTCGACGATCTTCGCTGAGAGGATGGCATCAAGGTATTCGGTGTCCCAGTCTTCCTCGCTCGCGGGTAACACCCGGTCGTCAAGTGTCTGGATGGCATCGTCGCCGCGCACCTCGCAACCGGCCTCCGCCAAAGCGTCGAGAATGCCGGGCATGTGGCTCGCCGCTACGCCGCGGTCGACCAACAGCGTCTCCGCCGCACCGCAAATGCCGGTGCGCCTCATCTTGGCGTTGAGCACGATATCGCGGGCCATGTCCTTGTCGGCCGCCTTGTCGACATAGACGTGGCAGATGCCGTCGAGATGCGCCATCACGGGCACGCGGCTCTCATTCTGTACGCGGGCGATCAGGCCCTTGCCGCCGCGTGGCACGATGATGTCGATATATTCGGGCAGCGTCAGCATGGCCCCGACCGCGGCCCGGTCGGTGGTCGGTACGATCTGAATACTGGCCTCGGGCAGGTCGGCCGCACGCAAGCCGTCTTGCAGGCAAGCGGCGATGGCGTGCGAGGAATGAAAGGATTCCGAACCGCCGCGCAGGATCGCCGCATTGCCGGCCTTCAGGCACAGTCCGCCGGCATCGGCGGTCACGTTCGGCCGCGATTCGTAGATGACGCCGATGACGCCGAGCGGCGTGGCCACGCGGGCAATGTCAAGCCCGTTGGGACGCTGCCAGCGGGCCAGCTCGCGGCCCACCGGATCGGGCAGCGCGGCGACTTCCTCCAGCCCCGTGGCCATGCCCTCGATACGCTCGTCGGTGAGCATCAGGCGGTCGCGAAAGGACGGCTTGAGGTCGTTGGGCGCCTTTTTCATGTCCTCGTCATTGGCCGCCTGGATTTCCGTCTTACGAGCGCGGATCGCCGCCGCGGCGGCCGTCAAGGCCGTGTTTTTCGCTTCTGTCGTAGCGGTGGCGAGCACGCCCGCAGCTGCGCGCGCCGCCTTGGCCAGCGCCTCCATTTCGGCGCGGATATCATCGCCGCGCCCCGTGGCAGCGGGTTTGGTGACTTCGTTCATGGTTGTCTGCCCGGTCTGCCGGATATTCCCGGTCGATCTGGCGCGCATACTGCGTGATTTCGTTTCGCCCCGCAACCGGACAGGCAACTGTCTGGCGCATCGCTTATAGTCACGGGCATGGCTTGGGATCCGGTACTCTACGAGAAATTCGTGGGCTCGCGGCTGCGGCCTGGGCTCGACCTGATCGAAAATATCCCCGAGGTCGAGGCCAGGCGGATCATCGATCTCGGATGCGGCACCGGGCGGCTCACGGAGCGCCTGTGCGCGCGCTGGTCGGATGCGCAGGTGAGCGGCCTCGACAGCTCGCCGGCGATGCTGAAACAGGCCCGGGCGGATTTCCCGGCCATCGAGTGGATCGAGGCCGATGTCGCCAAATGGGCGCCTGAAGTGCCTCTCGACATCATCATGTCGAACGCGGCGTTGCACTGGCTGTCCGATCACACGAGCCTCTTTCCGCGTCTTTTCGGCACGCTGGCCCCGGGCGGAGTGTTGGCCGTGCAGATGCCCCGCAATTGGAGCGAGCCTTCGCACATGCTGATGCGCACGGCAGCGCAGAAGGTCGGTGTGCTGGAGAAGCTCGGCCCCGATATCGTGCCGGTCTCCGATCCGGCCTTCTATTACGATTTGCTGGCGCCGCTCGCTGCGCATCTGGAGATCTGGGAGACCACCTACATCCAGCCGCTGGAGGGTGACAACCCCGTTGTTGACTGGGTGCGGAGCACGGCGCTGCAGCCGGTGATGGCGCAGCTTAGCGACGGCGAAGCGGCGGACTTTCTTCAGGTCTACGGCGATATGGTGCGCGTGGCGTATGCCAAGCGCGCCGACGGCAGGACGCTGTTCCCCTTCCACCGCCTCTTCATTGTAGCTGTTGCGGGCAACCGTTAGCCCACTCGGCGCTAATCCGTGCCTTCGCCTGGTACGACGATGATCTGCGCCTCTGACGCGCTCTGCCGGAGCGCGCGGAGCCCCGCATAGTCCTGTGAGTCGTACCAGGCTTGAGCGGCCTTCACATCCGGGAAGCGGACCACGACAACACGATCATGCGACCACTCGCCCTCCAATGGCGTCACGTCGGAGGTCCGGACGACATACTCGCCGCCATACCCGGCCACGACCGGCGGGACCTCGCTCAGATAGGATTCCATCGTTTTGAGGTCGTCGATCTTCACCCGGGAGATCACATAAGCCGCCATCATCGCCTCCTACATTTGCACAGGTTGATTGTACAAGTATAGACAACATGGCGTGTTTGTCGATTATGACCTCTCGCCGAGGTGTGTTGGGGTTGGCTGTTGGAAATTGGGCCGGTGCGAAGGCTCGCCAATCGCACTTCGACAAGCTCAGGGTGAGGCGCAGCGCATTGCGGCCGATGGCAATGATGAGGCGAAGGCATCCAAACCGAACCCTCATCCTGAGCCTGTCGAAGGATGCCGGCGGTTAAGCTCTCGAGCGGCAGCGAGAACTAATCGCCGCCCGAGCGTCCCATCACCAGATCGTCGCGATGGATCATCTCGTCGCGGCCCCTGTAGCCAAGGATCGCTTCGATCTCGCTCGACTTTCGCCCGATGATCTTTTTTGCGTCATCCGAGCCGTACGCTATCAGACCACGCGCGATCTCGCGGGCCGACCCATCCCTCACGATCACCGCATCGCCGCGCCGGAAGATGCCATCCACCGCCGTGACGCCGGCGGGCAGCAAGCTCTTGCCGCGTCCCAGCGCGCCCAACGCGCCGTCGTCGACTGTGATCGTGCCGGAGGGGTTGATGGCGCCGGAGATCCAGCGCTTGCGGGCGGCCAGCGGCTCCTGGTCTGGCAGGAACCAGGTGCAGCGCGCTCCGTTGTCGAGCCCGCGCAGGGGATAAAGCGCCGTGCCATCGGCGACCACCATGCGGCAGCCGGCCCCATAAGCGATCTTGGCGGCGGCGAGCTTGGTGACCATGCCGCCGGAGGAATAGCCGGGCGCGGCCTCGCCAGCCATGGCTTCGATCTCCGGCGTGATGCGGGTAACGGCGGGGATATGCTCGGCCGCGGGATCGCGCTTGGGGTCGGCGGTGTAGAGCCCGTCGATATCGGAGAGCAACACCAGCGTGTCGGCGGAGGCCATCTGGGCGACCCTGGCGGCGAGACGGTCGTTGTCGCCGTATCGGATTTCCTCGGTCGCCACGGTGTCGTTTTCGTTGATCACCGGGATGGCCCGCAATTTCAGCAGGCTTTCCAGGGTGCTGCGCGCGTTCAGATGCCGCCGCCGTGCCTCGGTGTCGTCGAGTGTGAGGAGGATCTGCGCCACAGTGATCCCGTGCTTGGCGAGCGCGTCCTGATAGGCGTGGGCAAGGCGGATCTGGCCAGTCGCCGCAGCCGCCTGCTGTTCTTCCAGGCGCAGCGAGCGACCGGTCAGACCCAGGTGACGGCGGCCCACGGCGATCGCGCCGGAGGAAACAATAAGCACGTCCTGGCCGGCCTGGTGGCGTGCTGCAAGATCCTCTGCCAACGCCTCCAGCCATTCTCGGTGGACCTGGCCGGTGGCTTCGTCGACCAACAGCGCGGAGCCGATCTTCACGACGATCCGCCGGGCGTCGTTCAGCGAGGGTTTATCGCCGCCCGAGGTCATGGCACATACGCCGTCGATACGGTCAGGCCCTCAGCCTCGCGAAAAATCGCGATCCGCTCCAGTAGCGTACCCAATATCGCATCGACCCCGGCCCGCGTGGCGCCAGAGACCTGGAACACGTTGCCGCCGCTGGCCTTAGCGAGGGCCTTCGATTTGCGGGCGATCTCGTCCTTCGTCAGTGCGTCGACTTTGTTTAGCGCTACGAGTTCGGTTTTCTCCGACAGGTCGTGGCCATATGCGTTGAGTTCACCCCGGATCGTCCGATACGACGCGGCGACGTCCTCTTCGGTGCCGTCGACCAAATGCAGCAGCACGCCGCAGCGCTCGACATGGCCGAGAAAACGGTCGCCGACCCCCTTGCCCTGATGGGCTCCCTCGATGAGTCCGGGGATGTCGGCGAGCACGAACTCCTCGCCGCCGTAATAGACGACGCCGAGCTGGGGATGGATGGTAGTGAAGGGATAGTCGGCGATCTTGGGCCGTGCGCGGGAGACCGCGGCAAGGAAGGTCGACTTGCCGGCATTGGGCAGGCCGACGAGCCCGGCATCGGCGGCGAGTTTCAAGCGCAGCCAGAGCCAGAATTCTTCGCCCTCGCCCCCAGGGCTGTTGCGGCGCGGCGCCCGGTTGGTGGAGGATTTGAAATGCGCGTTACCGCGGCCGCCCCCGCCGCCTTGCGCGAGCACCACCCGGTCGCCCGGCGCGACCAGATCCGCAATAAGAGTTTCCTGGTCCTCTTCAAGGATTTGCGTGCCGGCCGGAACCTTGAGCGTAACTGATTTGCCGCCAGCGCCAGTGCGATCCTTGCCCATGCCGTGGGCGCCTCGCTGGGCCTTGAAGTGCTGCTGGTAGCGGTAATCGATCAACGTGTTGAGGCCGTCCACCGCCTCGGCGATTACATGTCCGCCGCGCCCGCCGTCGCCGCCGTCGGGGCCGCCAAACTCGACATACTTCTCGCGCCGGAACGAGACGCATCCCGCGCCGCCGTCACCGCTGCGCACGAACACCTTGGCTTGGTCGAGAAATTTCATTGCCGATCGTCAATCAATCCGGGCCATCGGGACGCAACGCGTCATTCCAAACGGAAACGAGGGAAATGGCGCCCCATTTCCCTCGTCCCGACACTTCGTGAATGGGGCGGCGTCTGCCGCCACCGGTGTTCGCGTACTGCGCTATTCGCCCGGCTCCACCGAGATATAGGTGCGGCCGCGGGCCTTATGCGCAAATTTCACGTTCCCGTCTGTGAGCGCGAACAGCGTGTGATCCTTGCCGAGGCCGACATTCTCGCCCGGATGGAACTTGGTGCCGCGCTGGCGGACGATGATGTTGCCGGCGATCACGGGTTCACCGCCATACTTCTTCACGCCCAGACGCTGCCCCGGGGAATCGCGGCCGTTGCGCGAGCTGCCGCCTGCTTTTTTATGGGCCATTTGATTTCCTCTCGCTTACTTCTTTTTGGCGTCGGCGGCCGGCTTCTTGGCCGGGGCTTTCTTGGCGGGTGCTTTCTTCGCTGCCGGCTTTGCGTCGGCTTTCTTGGCTGCCGGCTTCGCCGCAGGTTTTTTTGCCGCCGGTTTCTTGGCTTCGGTTTTCGCGGCGGGCTTTGGCTTGGCTTCCGCCTTGGGCTTGGCCGCCGGCTTCTTGGCCTCGGGATCCGCCTTTTTGGCGGTCGCCGGCGCCTTCGCTTCGGCCTTGGCGGCGGGCTTGGTCGGTGTGGGCTTCTTCCCGCCAGTCAGAATCTCGGTGACGCGCAGCGCCGTCAGTTCCTGACGGTGGCCGCGCTTGCGCCGGTAGCCCTGGCGGCGCTTTTTCTTGAAGACGATGATCTTGTCGCCGCGGGTCTGCTCGAGGACCCGTACTGCGACCGAGGCGCCGGAAACGACAGGCGTGCCGACCGTCTGCGACTTGGCGTCGCCGACCGCGAGGACGTCCCCCAGGACGATCGTCTCGCCAGCCTCGCCGGCCAGTTTTTCGACGACGATGACGTCATCCTTGGCGACCCGATACTGCTTGCCGCCGGTGCGAACCACTGCGAACATCTGATAAACCATCCGGAAATAGATAAAGAGCGGGACATGGCCCAATTGCCGCCCGCTTCACGTCGCGCGCGACTATAGTCAGGTGCGGTGGTGTGTCAAGAATTTCAAGGCTTGCCGGGGGATTTCGGTCGGTCAATCGGGGCCAATTTGGTTGGTTCGGTTTGCTTTTGCCACTTGGCGGCGGCGGATGAACTGGATCGCGAGCCAAAGAGCCACCGCGCCTACGCCTATGAGCACCCATTCGAGCCACCCCAGATAGTGCATCCGGTCGCCCAGACTGACCATCAGCACGGTCAAGGGCAGGATGCCAAGACCGGTCACCCAGGTGAAGGTCCACCAGCGCATGGTGGTGAGGCCCGCGGCGTAGTTGATCAGATTGAAGGCGATCATCGGAATGAGGCGAGCCACGAAAAGCGTGGAGGCGCCTTGGCGCTCGCTCCAGGCATCGATTTTCGACCAATGGCGCTCGCGGAGCAGCGCCTCGACGAGCGGCCGGCCGAAAAGCCGCGCCAGCCCGAATGAGAGCCAGGCGCCGAGCATTGCGCCGGACCAGGTGATGACCGTGCCCCAGAGCGGCCCGTAGACCATGCCCGCGGCCAAGGCCACGAACTCCGCGGGAAACGGAACGAATGAATGCACCACCATCAAGCCGATGGTCGCGGCAACGCCCCAGGCACCCCAGGATCGGATCAGCTTGGCGACCGACGCGGCGGAGAGCTCAAAGCCGGGCAGGGGCATCTCGGCAAGCAGTGCGTAACCCCAAACCACGAGCGTCGCTGCGACGATAGCCGCGCCGAGGACGACCAATGCCGAGACGCGGCGGCGCGACGCCGGTCGGTCGGCAGATGGCGGGCGGTTCACGTCGGAGCCCTCAAGTGGTTGGAGCAAAGCCTACCCGTAGGCTCAATCCATACCGCATTGGGTGACAACGGATTGGCGCTCATGGTGTTTTGGATCCGACAACGCCAGACGTGCGCAAGGCGGCGACCCCGCCTGACCGCTGTATTACGAGCGGGTTCGACGGCAATCTCCGCCGCTGCGGATGCCACTACGTCATACCCAAAAGTAAACATCAATGTCGACTTGCCGGCGTGGACCTTGGCGCTGCGCCCGTTGCCAAGCCGATGCAGCCAAGCTGATGCAGCCAGGCCGGCGGATCAGGGCTCCCAGTCGCCGGAAAGGTCCAGGACGCTGGGCTCCGCATCGAATTCGGCCAGGTCCGTGTCGCGCAGGCCGATGAAGATCTTACGGTCCTCGGAGAGCGCGATGTTGAGCTTGGCATTGAATACGTTATGAGAGCGGCCGTGCTTGTCGCGCAAACGGTAGCGCTTGACGTTGTAGTTCTCGCTGGTGCCCTTGATGCCGGTCAAATAGAGGTTGATGGCCTTGACCCGCTCGCCGGACGGAACGAGGTCCGTGAGGGCGGCCACACGGCGCTGGGCAAGCGACATGAAGATCGGCGCGTTGATGCGCTTGAGGCCGCCATTGTCGCCCACCGCCTCGCCATTCAACGATTTGATGAAGCTGCCGATCAGGATCTGGCCCGGCATCGCTTTGTCGATCATCCGCGCCATGTTGATGGTCAGGTCGCCGACGATATAGCTGACGATGGTGGGAGCCAGCACGTCGACCTGGTTGTATTCAAAGTTGCTGCCGATGTGGAAGCAGGAGCGCAATTGCGGGACGGTGTTGCCCTTGCCCTTGTAGTGAGCCACGGCGTTCTCGGCCAACACCAGGACCATGAACTGAAAGAGGTCGAGATCGCCCTCCAGGCCGGGCTTGGTATTCCAGACATAGAATCCGTCACCGGTCGGCGAGCGCGACGTCTTGCAATTGACGCCGTGTTGGACCAGGGCGGTCTGGGCGAAATTGATCGAATACTGCAGGTTGTTGAGCTGCATCACCTGTTCGAGCGGCGGGTAAATGCCGAACTTCACGATGTCGAAGAGGACGGCGGCCCGGCTGTCGATTTTCTTGATGCAGTACTTCTCCACCACCGAATCGATATCCTCGCTGGTGATGGTACGGCCGCCGGTGATGGTAGGTAGGGTGAGCGAAACAGGCTTTTTGCCGAAGATCCGAGCCATCTTGGCCATCGTCTCGGCATCCACGTGGCGCGAGCCGATCAGGAGATGCTGGTGATCGGCCAGGGCTTCCGACAGACGGTGGTTGGGGACGAAAAGAACCTCAATACCGTTGACCGTGGAGCACCAGCCGACCACGACCTGGCGGCCGAGATCCCATTGGCGGTCCAGAATGTTGCCGAGGAAATAGAGCGCCTCGCGGAACGATTCATCCGCAGCGCGGGCAGCCGCCATGGCGGCGGTGCGATCCTTGGAGGCGGACCCCAGGGAGGGGCTGTTTTCAACGGCACTCATCGTAAATCCGTGGCCCCTTCCGGCGCGACACGATAGGCGCGGCGGGCGGCCGCCGTCATTCCGGCCGCCGGTCTCACCGCTTCTCGATCGCGGCGTCCAAGATGGCCCGAAAGTATGAGAACAGAGTTAATCGACCGAAATTATTTGACCTTCGTTAACCAATCGAGGGCATTAAGGTATTGGCGGGTCGGATGGCTGAAAATCGGGGCGTCTGCCGGTTGTTTGCAGCCGCCCGGCGGTCTTGCCGAGGTCCAGGACCTGGGGTACGGTCCGCCGCCCGCGGAGGGGTGCCGGAGTGGTCGAACGGGGCGGTCTCGAAAACCGTTGTGCGCGTAAGCGTACCGTGGGTTCGAATCCCACCCCCTCCGCCAATTATCATTTTGAATCAATAATTTGGTTTTGTTTGCCGCTTTTCAATTGCGTGTCGAGAAAAGCGGGCACGTCCGTTTGCAAACATTCTGCAAACCGATTGGTTCCTGGTTTTTAAAGAAACCTTGTGTATGGACCTATTGTCTGTTTCATACCAAAGGCAGTCTTTGATATGGAGCCAGATTTTCCGCTTATCAAACGTTTGAGTCAGTACGTGGTGTCAGGTTGCGTCTTATAGAATTGATCCTTGACGGTGGGTAACGCTCCTCTTCGCTCATGAACGAAAAAAGCCCCAAAAATCTGGAAGCGAATCGTGCTGGGCAGTACGTGGCACAACCAACTGGGTATCGTGCATTTATACCCGCCAAACTGCCGCCAGACCCTCCTATCGAAATTGACCACGAGATGCAGGCCCTATTGTCCAAGGCTGACCGAGCACTAGGGCGACTGGACGGATCGATCCAAACACTGCCGGATCCCGGACTATTCGTCTTCATGTATGTCCGAAAGGAGGCGGTGCTCTCTAGTCAAATCGAAGGAACACAATCGTCAATAAACGACTTGCTAGAAGTAGAAGCAGACGTTTTTCATCGCGATAGGCCAAGAGATGTGGCTGAGGTTCTGAACTACGTGAAGGCAATGAATCACGGGTTGGAACGGCTGGAGACAATACCGCTTTCTGTAAGGTTGATACGTGAAATCCACGGGCAAATCCTGGCAAACGTCCGAGGACAATTCAGTCAACCTGGTGAAATACGAACCAGCCAAAATTGGGTTGGGCCTCAAGGTAGCACATTGGCAGACGCAACATACGTACCGCCACCTCCGACAGAGGTGCCGAATGCCCTTGGCGATTTAGAGAAATTCCTTCATGACAGCGCAGTCCAAATGCCGATGTTGATAAAGGTCGGCATTGCTCACGCTCAATTTGAAACGATCCACCCCTTTCTGGACGGCAATGGTCGAGTCGGTCGGTTGTTGATTACATTTACCTTGTGTCAGCAGGAAATACTCTCCCGACCGGTTTTGTATATCTCTCATTTCTTCAAGCGCCACCGGTCGACATACTACGACTTGTTGCAAGGTATTCGGGACGGCGGCAACTGGGAGACGTGGCTCAAGTTCTTCCTTCAAGGGGTGGCGGAAGTCTCAAATGAGGCGACTAACACCGCTCGCAGTATTGTGGATCTGCGCGAATCGTGTCGAGATCTCATAACCACGGAATTTGGCCGAGCTGCTGGGAATGGCCTAAAAACGCTAGAGATGCTTTTTGAAAGGCCCATTGTGCAGACGAATCAAGTCAGCCAGTTGTTGGGCGTCTCGTGGCCAACGGCCAATGGACTTGTCGATCGGTTTGTGGAAGCGGAACTTCTTACAGAGATTACCGGCCAGGCTAGGAATCGGCGTTACAGGTTTGGGCCATACATCAGTATATTCGCAGATGGTTGATACGATCTCCTGAGGTCGATAATTGCAAGGTCTGTGCACCTTCAATTCTTGCAATGCCCACTAGCGTTTTGTGCTTGCTTCAGTTCCCAGAGAATATTTCCGCTATGTCAATCGGCTATATCAATCGCAGCTCGCAGAGTACTGTCGATTCGATGTGCGGCGTCTTCTTGCATGCCAGGCAGCACATGGGAGTAGGTGTCAAGCGTGATACCGATATTCGAATGCCCTAGTCGCTCGGCAACTATCTTGGGGTGCACCCCCTGGCGCAACAATTGGGAAGCATGCGAATGGCGAAGGTCGTGAAAACGAACATGATCGAAGTCTGCCAGTCGCACCAAAGATGAAAATGCGGTTGACAACCCGTCCGGCGGCCATGGCGTTCCGTCTGGACGTGGGCAAACCAACCCTTGGTCGTTGTAGTCTGGGCCGAGCGCTAGTCGCTGTCGTGCGTGTTCGGCCCTATGAGTGTTGAGCGCTTCGATAGCAAAGCCCGGAATAACAACAGTCCGTCGACCACGTTCCGTTTTGGGCGATTTGAATGAAACGCCATTTTTCGTCTGTTCCAATGAGCGACAAACGATGGCCTTGCCGGATTTCAGGTCGATGTCGCTCCACTTAAGACCGAGTACCTCTCCTCGCCGCATTCCCGTTGAAACGGCGAGTAGCACTGGAAGAAACAGACGCGATCCATTGACAAGCCGCAGAAGTGCAGCCGTCTCGCCTTCGTCAAGTGCTCGCATTTGCCGCCGCTGTGGGCGAGGCGGTTCCACCGCGTTGGCAGGATTGCGGGATAAGAGCTGCCACTTCACTGCCTGATCGAGAGCTTTGTGCAGCACTCGGTGGAAATGGAGGACGGTTTGGGCTGAAAGCCCTCCGCGACCGTCCTTGCGCCCGGATGTCAGCGCCTCTGTATAAAATGCCTGTATGTGAAGAGGTCTTATTTTTGACAACGCATAGGAACCAATAGCCGGCGAAATACTGTTCCGGACAATCTCGTTGTATCGCTCATAGGTCTTGGCAGAGACATTCGATTTGGCATAGTCGCGGAGCCAGCGCTCAAGATAATCACAAACAGGCATAACGGATGGCTCCACGTAGGCGCCGATATTGATCTCGTTAACTAGCCGCGCAAGTTCTCGTTCGGCATCGCGTTTTGTTCCTTTGACCGTATGCCACTTCTGACGACGCTTACCTGAAGCATCGCGGCCAATGTCGAGCACGATCGCCCATGAAGCGGTGCCCCGTTTTCTGATGTGGCCTTTCATCGTTTGGACCCCTTAAATTGGTTTGCATTCAGTTTGCAGCCAAAAAATAATCAAGAAAAAACAGATAGTTAATCAGCAAGAACGGTTTACCTAACCGTTTTCTTCATCCCCTTACGCTGCCGATAGGCGCGCATCCGGCACGCATCGGAGCAGTAACGCTTCTCGGGTCGGCCCGAGCCAGGCGCGATCTCGAACCAACTGCTGCACGCTTTGCATTTGCCATAATCGTATTCTCCATCAATTGCATTCGCGAATTGGAGCCAAAGCGCCCCGATAAGGTTGCGCGGAACGATGAGTAATCTGGGGCGATCAGAAAAACCATCCCATTGCAGCTGTTGATGGACACGCGAATGCATACCTTGGTTGACAAGGTCCTGGACGACAAAGAGCGCTGCTCTATCGAGCCCATGCTTCTTCCATTCCTCCAAGCGCTCCGGGCGGTAGTGGGGCGCAGTGATGATTCTCCTGCCGGTGGTGCCGCGCCCTATCGGCGCTGAACGCCAAACCACCGCATCGCCATCCGGCCATATCGAGGCTTCAAGAGTTTTGGTTTGACCGTCGCGCATAGCGTCCCAGAACGTGATGGCGTCGTACATCATTCCAGCTTCACGTTTCCAGTTTTCTGTGGCTTCGCCCCAGGTCGAGCTACCACGCATCCTTTCTGCTCCTTCAGAGGCGAGAAGTTCGAATTCGCAAGTAGCTTCCGATCCGAGTGCGCCCCATCTGTTTGCAAACGACAGGATCCGTTCCGTCGTAGGTTTGACCAGGCCAAACTCCCGATACAATGCCAGTTCCTCATTAAATGGGTCGTATTCGCGGGCCGCCGTTCCGCTTAGTACCAAAGGCAACGCATCTATTGCAGTATCGTGATCCAGACCCGAGGGCGATTTATCATCTCTAGCAAGGTTTGGAACGAGGAATTCCGTGGGCTGATCGTTGATGTAAAAGCCGCTCTCGACCGGGCCGTCATTGCTGACGAATGGGGCGCCCCCGCGTGCAAATCGCGCCATGGGTTGCCTATGAATCCCTCTTTCAAGGCGAAATCCCCCCTCTGGGACCCTCCAGCGAAAATAACCAATCCAGTCAGTCATTGTTACGGATAAGTTATGTTGATCTGTAACGAAACATACGGCAAGCTCCGTTATAAATCAAACTCTATCAACCGTAACGGAGACCGAAATGTACGAACCCGCACTAACCGAAACACGACAGACATTCACCGTCGCCGAAGCCGCGCAGATATTGGGCATAGGTCGTACCGCCGCATACGAAGCTGCGCGTGCGGGCCAACTCCCCACCATCCGAATTGGCAAACGGATCTTGGTTCCGGCTGTAGCTCTGGAGCGGCTCCTGGCCGAGTGTGGGCAAGGCACAGCAAATGATCATTAAGGTTGGTCGCGACTGGCGCATTCGTTCCGACCGTCTTCAGTGGATTGTCGAGAAACGGTTACCGGGTGCCAAGGCAACACGTCACCAATGGAAAGCTCAGGCATTTCACAAATCGCTGGACAACGCGGTGGTGTGGTGCGGCAAACGGCAGGTGATGGATCTGCCCGGTGAATTCGGTGGCGATGCGCTCCCACCGCTTTGCGCGGCTCTGGACGCCATCGTGGCCGAAGTCAAGGGAGCACTGGATTCGAAGAGCATAGTTGGATATCTGGATGGAGCAATCTCTCCTAGGCGTCATGCCGGTCCCCGACACCGATAGACTTTGCTCGCCCGGCACAGAACCAGGACCACGGTGAGTTGGCCCGCTTCGGCAAACCCGACGCCACCGGGCGCAGCTCCGGCAAATTCTCGGGTCGTGACAAAAAGCTCAGAGCTCCGCCGAGGGGCGAGCCATGGATTTGGCACACGCGCGAGATGCTCACCAGTGAAGCCTGGCGTACGCTCGGGGTTCACGCGCGTCGCTTGATCGATTTTCTTGAGATTGATCACATGTCAAACGCGGCCCAATCAAACGGCGAACTCATGGCGACGTATGACCAACTCACAGACTACGGGATTCCCCGGCGCAAGATCAAAGGAGCGATCGAAGAGGCTAAGCGGCTCGGGTTTATCGATGTGGACTACGGCGGGCGCTGGAATATGACAAACCGCCCGTCGCTATACCGATTGACCTACTATACAGACAGGTACGGGGACCCGCCTACGAACGACTGGCGGGGCTTCAGAAAGAAAGGTATCGAAAAACAGAAACGACCTACCGAAAGTGGCACTACGGTAGTACCCCGCCGTGGCACTACCAATCCCGCGCCCGCGAAAACGCCCGACCATAAACCCGCAGGAAGCCTATAGTCATCAGCCGACCTCGTAGTGCCATCTGGGGATACTGCTTCAATATCTACAAGGGAGACACCCAGCCCGTACATCTCAACGTCGACGGAGTGAAGAGACTAGGGCCGCGTATGTCCATTGGTCTTGGTTGTTTATGCCAGGTGTGTTCCGAACCTGAGAACAGGCTGAAACAAAATGGCGAACTACGGCGGGATTGGCGGCTTCAGGCCAGGCCGAAGTGGTAATCCTGGAGGTCGACCTAAAGCCGTCGCGGAAATTCGCGAGTTGGCGCGGACATACACGAAGGACGCAATGCAAGCGTTGGTACAGATCGCAATAAATGGAAATGCACCAGCGGCGGCGCGGGTTTCCGCAGCGACAGCGATTTTGGATCGCGCCTATGGTCGACCATCGCAACAGGTGCTTACTCGCAAGTTAGACGAAATGACGGAGCAAGAGCTTGTCTCTCTTCTTGGCTACGACCCCAGCGACGACGAGCTTCGCGCACTCTCAAGCGTTGACAGGGCGGGCTCAGCTTAGAGGCCTGCTCCGACGTCGCCGAGAATTACCCGGAGGCTTTGGCGGTGATCAGTCAGGCTACGCGTGAGCCGCCGGTGATCTGTCGCAAATGGCGTCAGCGATGTCCGCTTTTGGGCCGAAAGCCGACATCGAAATCCGCACCGCCAATGTCCACTTATAGCCATGTGTGGACGGCTCCCTGTTGGCAAGGGTTGATTTGACGTTGCTACAATGCGGTCGGGTGCTGCCATGTGTCCGGCCTGTTGATGCGGCACGCATGGCCGCTGGCCCTAATGCGATCTGCGGGGTCGGGTCCCAGTCAAAAGCACGCGCTTGGAGCGCCCTGGCTAAGGCGG
>Ga0315336_1001433_pt1 | contig 46431 bp, 46 predicted proteins | sample ASW5metaG_FD_204512 | JGI IMG/M metagenome (GOLD analysis project Ga0315336, IMG submission 204512) | Ammonia-oxidizing marine archaeal communities from Monterey Bay, California, United States - ASW #5 | ecosystem: Environmental > Aquatic > Marine > Intertidal zone | place: USA: California... | reverse complement strand
CGACGCACGGAAAGTCGTTGTTCGCTCTTTCAGAACTTCAGGCTAAAGCAATTTTAGAGTTACGCCTAAGCCGCCTGACCGGACTCGAGCGACAGAAAATCGAAGATGAATTCGAAGCCATTCTGAATGACATTGCCCGCCTGAATGAGATTCTGGCGCAAGAAGGCATCCGAATGAACATCATCAAAACCGAACTCATCGACATGCGCGATAAGTACGGCGATGAGCGACGCACAGAGATCGACTATACGGGAGGCGGCGACATCTTCATCGAAGACCTGATTGAAGACGAACAGGTTGTGGTCTCAATATCGCATCAGGGTCTGATTAAGCGGACCAGTTCTACCGAGTACGCTGCCCAGGGCCGCGGTGGTGTAGGGAAACGCGGCACCGCAATGCGCGACGAAGACTTCGTCGAGCACTTGTTCGTTGGCAAAAACCACGACTATCTACTGTTTTTCACAGATCAGGGACGATGCTATTGGCTCAGGATCTTTGAAATCCCAGAGGGAAGTAGGGTCAGTAAGGGTCGATCGATAAGAAACTGTATTCAGATCGGCCCGGATGATCGTATCCGAGCGGTTTTACCGGTTTCGAAAAATAATTTCCGTGATCAGGAATTCCTGGATTCCCATTTCGTCCTCATGGCTACTAAAAGTGGTCAGGTCAAGAAAACGCAACTCGAAGCATTCTCCAGGCCCCGTGTGGATGGTATCAAGGCGATCGCGGTTGATGAAGGAGACGAATTGATTGAAGCGCACCTAACGGACGGTAGTGCGAACGTCATGATTGCTTCTTCCTCAGGAGTCTGTATTCGCTTTAAGGAGTCGGATGCGAGGCCAATGGGACGAAACACCAGAGGCGTGAGAGGCATTAGGCTCGTCGAGGGCCACAGCGTAATCGGAATGATCGTCGTGGAGGATGAAGAGCGCGATATTCTTACGATAAGTGCCCACGGGTATGGTAAGCGCACCGTCTTAGGGCAATATCGTCTTCAGTCTCGAGGTGGAAAGGGAATCATTGCCCAAAAAACCACTTCTAAGACAGGACCCATCGTTGCAATTAAGGATGTGCTCGAGAAAAACGACCTCATGATATCGACCGTTGGTGGAATCATGATCAGAATGGATATCGGATCGATTTCCAGACTAGGTCGAAACACGCAGGGCGTGCGAGTAATCAAACTTCGGGATGGCGATTCCATCGCAGATGTAACGAAGGTCATCGTTGAAGACCCAACGGAAGAAACAGAAGATGGAGTTGAAACGGAGACTAGTGGCGACACGAGTTCCGCCGAGGCGCCCGAAGCTACAGCTTCAGAGGAGTCTCCGGAAAGCGAATAACCGCTGCTCAAACTCCCTATTCGCCTTTACTCGATTTTGACGCATCCCGAAGCGCATCGCTTCGTATGCAAGGCATCTATTTACATAACATTTATCATTATCAGGAAGACAAAATGATTAAAAAGACCTCCCTGTTCGCTGTGGCGTTGGTCGCTGTAGCGTTTCTAAGCTCGTCCGCGGGCGCCCAGGATCTCTCTACTGCTCGTGAGGTGCTCGAAGCACACATTGAAGCGACCGGCGGTGCAGCCGCGTGGAACAGCGTTACAGACATGTATGCAGAGGCAACGGTCGACGTCGGTACCCCGATGGGTGATCTCTCAATTGAGCTCAAAACATGGTCGATTTTCCCAGGATACGGGTATACGGAAATGAACCTGGTTGCTGGTCCTGATGGAATCCCAGCCGAAATGGTGAACATGAAAGCGTATTACTCTCCACTGGAAGGATGGGTAGAAAGCGCGCAGGGACGTCAGGATATGGAATCCCTCCCGCCGCAAGCTCGCCAGCAGTTTCAACGCTCTTCGCCCAAGACAGAACTTGCCATGCTGGATCAGGCCGACTCCACGCTCGTGCTGCTTCCAGAAAGCACGTTCAACGAACGTGCAGTGTACGTTGTGGGTGTGACGCAGTTTGGTGTGGAATCCAAGGTCATGTTCGACAAAGAAACGCTTCTCATCTTGGCCCAAACATCAGACACTCCAGCCGGTACGGTCACGACGACGATGTCTAATTACATCGAAGTGAACGGCTTGCTGTTTTCAGGTGGACAGAGTTCTGACACTCCTGGTCAGAGCCAGAGTGTCGTGTTTTCCAAGATTGAGATCGACATGGGTGTTACGCCCGGTGAGCTCGCGACCAAATCTGGTTCACGCAAAGCTGCCGCTCCCGAGTAAATCTTGGCTGAGCTTGCAGAATGGATAATAGTAAGGGGCGGCGATCTTTGATCGCCGCCCCTTACGTTTGTTCAATGTTGAGCGCGTCACTTCTTTCAGCGCATCTCTACCCGTCCATTAGGGCGTCAGTCAAACCAGCCTTCTTGTTATAAGGTCGGTATTCCTCTTCAATCGTCTGGATGATAGAGCGAAGAACTTCTACGCCTTTATCTATCTCTTCCTTAGTGATCGTGAGAGGTGAACGGAAGCGTACAGAACGATCCCCACATCCCAGAATGATCATCCCTTGATCGTAGGAACGTTGTAGCAGTCGATCTCTAAATTCCGGTGTGGGAAGATCCATCGCGCACATGAGGCCGAGTCCTCGGACATTCGACACCGAGTCAGTTTCTTCGGTTAACGCATCCAGTAGAGCATTCAGATGATCGCCAACCAGTTTTGCGTTTGCGACCAAATCATCTTCTTCAATGATTTCCAGAATCCGTTCGAATCGCACCATATCAACTAGGTTGCCGCCCCACGTTGAGTTAATCCGACTCCCCATTTTGAAGACGTGGTCCTCAACTTCGTCGAGACGACGGCCCGCGAGAATACCACACACCTGCGTTTTCTTTCCAAACGAGATGATGTCTGGCTCCACTCCGATAGCCTGGTGAGCCCAGAAGGCTCCAGTCATTCCGACACCAGTCTGCACCTCATCGAAAATCAAAAGGGCTTCGTTTTCAACACAGAGGTCTTTCAGCGCCTGCAGAAATTCTTTTCGGAAATGATTATCTCCTCCCTCTCCCTGAATCGGCTCAATGATAATACACGCTATTTCGTCTTTCATAGACTGGAAATAGTGTTTTGCCTGATTCAGCGCAACATTTTCTCTGCGAATCACATCTTCCAGATGGTCCTCAAGCGGGAAGACCACTTTGGGATTAGAGACGCGTGGCCAATCGAACAAGGGAAAATGCATTGTCTTTCTGGGATCAGCAGTATTCGTCAGAGATAACGTATATCCCGTTCGGCCGTGAAAAGACTGGTCGAAGTGAAGCACCTTGTGCCCCATTTCCCGGCGGTACCCTTTCTGGTAGTTTTTTCTAACCTTCCAATCAAATGCTGTTTTCAGCGCATTCTCTACAGCTAGCGCTCCACCAGACACAAAAAATGCATAAGGCAGATAGTCCGGCTTTGCTACGCGTCCGAACGTATCGAGGAATCGCGCCATGGCAACCGTTCGAATATCCGAGTTGGTCACCTTATTCATTGCTGAATCGAGAAGACGTTCTTTAAAGTCCTCGTCATCGACCATTTTCGGGTGATTCATTCCGACTGAATTGGAGGCATAGAAACCAAAGAAATCCATATAGGATTTATTCGTCTGCTCGTCGACTAGATCAATTCCGCTACTCGATTGCATTCCTAAAACGAGTGGCATCATGCCATCTGCATTCGTGTGCTCGAGGTAGATTCCTTCGACTTGATCCGGTGTAATCTGTTTGGCCATACCTGTCCTAATTTGCTGAAGTGCTTTTAAACTGTTTATAGCCCGTTTTGGCCTCTGAAGGCCGATATTTGGCTGTCTGAAGATAGTGTTTTAGACTGAAACTTCATCGCTAGGCCTCCGCAATTCAGGGATCATTCAAAGTGCGAAAAGGTTCGTGTGACTCTCGAATCGAAGACAACACAATCTTAGTGACAGCTTTCCATGGAAGCTCCTCGAAAACCTCTCCGCCCTGGAGACATCCAATTGAAGACCGCTCAGCCCGATACGCGAGAGTTGGCGGACATGCCAGAGCTCATGGCATTACCTGTGCTCGAGGCACCACAGGTAGAGAATGTACGTGGAAGACGCCCTGACTGGTTGAGAGTAAAGCTTCCATACGGTGAAACGTACAAAAAGCTTGTGGAGACGATCGACAGCAACGAACTGCACACCGTCTGCCAGAGCGCCAGATGCCCAAACATGGGGGAGTGCTGGACGTCCGGAACTGCCACTTTTATGATTCTGGGCAACGTGTGCACTAGAAGTTGTGGATTCTGCGCCGTTAAGACCGGACGCCCGGACGAGGGATTGGACTGGGATGAGCCTAACCGGGTGGCACAGGCGGCAAAAACAATGGGCGTGAAGCATGCCGTCATCACCAGTGTGAATAGAGACGAGAGAAAAGACGGTGGAGCACCAATATTTGCCAAAACGATGGAGCGCCTGAGAGAAGACATTCCAGGTGTCACAATTGAAGTCTTGATTCCAGATTTCAGAGGACTTTGGGACGCCCTGCAAATCGTGATCGATGCGAAGCCAGAAGTAATGAATCACAACATGGAGACGGTGCCGCGACTCTATAAAAAAGTAAGGCCCCAGGCCATATATCAGCGCTCACTCGATGTACTGGATAGATCGAAGCAGCAGGGATTGAGGACAAAAAGCGGAATAATGGTCGGCCTCGGAGAGCGTGATGAAGAAGTGTTGGAACTCATGGACGACTTCGTTAAGATTGGCCTCAACGTCATGACCATCGGGCAGTATCTTCAGCCGACAAGAATGCACCTCCCCGTTGAGGAGTATATCCACCCCGATAAATTCGATTGGTTTAAGAAGGTTGGAGAAGCCAAAGGCATCGAACATGTCGAAAGCGGCCCACTCGTTCGTTCTTCGTATCATGCCGAGCGGCATATTTAACGGACCGGCTAATTAGGGCATGATCCCTTCTCTACAGAGTGAACTTCGACGCGCACGCGGCGCCATGCAACGAATCGACACGCAGACCGCGGTCGTTCTTTTGTTTGCAGCATTTTCTGTCATCCTCCAGATGAAATTCGCTGATAGGGGCTTATTTCGAACTGAAATCGCTCCTTTGCTGGGTATTGACTCACCCGGACTTTCATCCTGGGCCTGGTGGTTCGGAATTCAAGGTATTTTAGGCTTTGTGCTTCCAGTCGCAATTCTGCGGATTGGATTCAAGCGTTCGATTGCCGAAATGGGACTCGGCAAAGGAGACTATAAACTGGCTCTCAAGATTGCAGCCCTTTATCTGCCTCTCGTAATCGTAGGGACCTGGTTCTTTTCAGATTCGGCGGCGTTTCAGGCCAAATATCCTCACTTCTCACCTGCGTCAACGGATTGGGGCATTTTCTTCCTCTACGAAAGTCTGTTCCTCTTCTACTGGATCGGATGGGAGTATTTGTGGCGTGGTTTCGTTCTTTTCGGTACCGCTAGAACGTTTGGTCTGATGGCCATTTTTGTTCAAACCATGCCGTTTGCCATCATGCACTTCGATAAACCGTTCCCCGAAGCCGCTCTCTCGATCGTGGGAGGCGTTGTTCTGGGTGCACTGGTTTGGAGGACTCGAAGTTTCTGGATCGCGATTCCCATCCACGCCTCTCAAATGTTCATTCTGGACGCCTGGTGCTCGCTAAGGGTGAGAACTGGTGTCTCAGGAACGGGTCCTGGGGCGTTCTTAGAGATGTTCGGCCTGCTCTAGTCCCGGTATCTGACCGAGCAGATTAGAGGGAGTACGTGAGAGTCAAGATGTGGGCCGGACCTCCGAATCCGCTCTCGAAAGGAAGCAAGGCATAGTCGAACATAAGATTCGTTATATCTATTCCAAGCCCGACGGAATAATCTCGCAAGAAGTCGTTGGAGAGGTATCCGACACGAGCTGTTACGGTTTCCAAAACTTCTGCGGACAGCCCAAAATGTAGATTCGTCGTCTCCGTCACATAATTTCGAGATGCCTCAAACAGTATGGACGTAGACAAAAAGATCTCGCCATCCAGCGCTGTCATCATCCTGAAGGGAAATACCTCAACGCCAATTCGACCAATTTCTGGTAACTCTGTAGCTTCGGCATTGAGTTCGTCCATTTTACCAAGATTGGAATAAGTCGCGCCGAAAAGAACACTCTCGGACAAGAACTGGGTCTGCAGCCCAAAGTCAAAACCGTATCCGTTCGCAGAATTCGTAAAGATTCGCTCAGACAAAAACTTGATGGTCGATCCAATTCGTATTGGACCGAATGCACGTGCTGCCGAAATGCCAGCACTAACAAATTGGGCGTTGAAAAGGCCATCGGACTCTCCCGGGTTCTGACGGGCTTCCAAATCGCCGCTTCCTGTTGCTACAACGAAAACGCCGAACCCAGCCTTCTCCCCTATCGAGAATCCACCATTCAACGCGTAAGTGCGGGTGTCTGCAATCCAGACATGATGAGAAACAGATATCTCTCGCGTACCTCCAATTGCGAGACCAGCCGGATTCCAATACGAGGCAAACGCACCTCCTGAGGAAGCGACCCCTGCATCGCCTTTAGCGAGAGCTTCTGCGTTCGTTCCAACAGCCAAAAACGAGAGGCCAGAATCCTGGGCTGAAGCCAACGGTGCAAATCCGCTGAATAGAATCGCTAGCAGTAGTACGGCACGAGTCATTTTTTTATAAAAATAGTCTAAAACTGATCAGATGCATCTGTCCGGCCGCGTTAGCCTCATACCCGAATGTGTACTCGGCCCTCAATAGAAGGTCCCCGAGAGGCTTTTCGGCCATAAACCCTAAGGATGGCCTAACTGCGTCAAGCATATCTGCTCCGAGTTGCTCAATTCCGCCTCTAATCGCAAAACCAGCGGCGGGAAGATATTCTGCTCCGAAACGAACTCGGCTCTCTCGAAGTGTGAGATTGATTTCCTCACGGACTTGGGCAGGAGAATCGCCCAGAATGCGGGTGTCAAATCCATGCGTGTCGACAGATGTTGTTCTCGATTCAAACTCGGCGGCCAGAATTAGTGTGTTATCCAACCTTCTGTTGGTCACGCCCAGCCGAATGCGCCTCGGAAACGAGTCTGTAATATTTCGACCGCTGCCTCCTATATCGGACGAATCCCAGGTGTACCGCGCCAACATGTCATCGAACACGATAGAGGTGGCCCAATTTTCCTTCAATCGAACGGCCAGACCAATATCTACCCCAATACTTCTGGCAGGCGTCAGCCCTTCAAACAGATCTGTTCTAAACATCTGAAGGTTAATGCCGGCGCTCACCCGATTACTAAAACGGAGCCCAAACGACAAGAATCCAGCATACTCATCTACCGTCAAGTCACGAGTATGAAATCCGCTGTTGTCCCTTCCATCAATATTTGTAACTGCCGCGTGAATGATGCCGATAGCAAACCCTGCGCGCTGCTGTAGAGGCGCTCCGATCTGCAGGAACTGAAGCGAACGATCGAAACTCAAGGCTGCAACGGAGGCGTCAAGGTGTTGCCCCCCCGTCAGCGGAGCCATAGCCGGATTGTAATATGGGCTCGTCCCCCCAAATACATCAGCCCCAATCGCATTTCCCATGGCGATTCCTCTCGCTCCGAATCCAACTCGTGCGAATGCTCCAGCGTGCTGGGCCTGAACAACGGATTCGCCGAAAACGAAGACGAATGTCAGCAGTAGTGCTAATCGCTTCATTCAATCACCAAAATTTTTCCCCTGAAACGACTCCCACCTGACTTGATTTCGTAGAAATAGGTGCCATTTGCCACCCTCACTCCTCGGTCGTCAGTCCCATCCCACAAGGACTCAACTGTTCCGCTTGCATCAGATTCAGAAATGGTTCGAACGAGGTTCATCCCAAAGTCGTAAATATTTATATCGACGGCGCCAGGACTGTTAATCTCATATTTGATACGAACGAACACATCTTCGCCGCGAGAAAAAGGATTCGGATACGCGTACGCATCAACATCCGGCACGGCGTTGCTCGAAGTGGAAGGATGAAGGGGCACGTCTACACGGAATATGGTCCACGTATTTCCTCCATCAATAGACTTGAGAAGTCCATCTGAAGAGCCTACCCACAACACGCCATCATCCACCTCTACGGAAAAAACGCTTGAACCTGGCCTAACGAGCCGATTGGTGATGACGCGATCCCGAAATTGATTAATCGAGTTCCAGGTCCTTCCAAAATCAGATGAAATAAAAAGTCCATTGTCTCCGGCAACATAGGCGGTCTCGCCATCGAACGCGAAATCATAGGCTCTTTCTCCGACGAGCGTTTGTTCAAACGTTTGCCCGCCATCGCGAGTGAAAGTGACACCGAATTGACCGGTTCCTCCACCAGAGTCGCTCGTATTCCAACTTGCAGCCCATACGACGGTGCCGGACGCCAATGGCTGCTCTTCTATCGAGATGATCCAGTCTCCCGTCAGCGAACTGGTGGTACCGTCCGCTTTAAATTTTTGCCACGTATTTCCGCCATCGGTGGAGCGGTTGAGCCCTCCGGCTGTTCCGGCCCAGATTAGCCCGTCACGGTCAACAAGAATCGAGAAACCCATGTGATTCAGTGACCCGGAGCCGCCTCTTTGTGGCTCGACAGAAAATGAATAGGCCTGGTCTGGTGAAATAAAATCCAGGTTGTCTGGAGGCAAGACCACCCTCGACCAAGTTCGCCCCATATCGGAGGAACGCCTTATTCCACTTGCCCATCCGGCTACATATAGATCACCACTCGCCGCATCATAGTCAACATCAAAGGGTGGGCTTTGCTGAGGAACGATTACCGGAAGCGCGGGAAGAATCGAAATTCCGTAAATCTGCGTGTCATCTTCCGGGGCATCGAGCTGCGGGAATCTAAAAGAAAAATTTTCACCACCGTCATCTGATATTAGAAATCCTGCCGCCGTCTGGACGCTCTCTCCACCAGTTTGATCAGATCGACCCAATCCGGCTACAACCACATCTCCTTCGACATCAATAGAAAATAGTCGGTTGATCGTTCCAAAAAGAGAATCGGTGTCTGGCACGTACCACGTCGCGCCACCATCCGAGGAATTATTCAGGAAAGGACCTACCCAGATCTGGGAATTGGCCGCGTGCAGGTTGGCGATACTATTGTTAAGTATCCCGAATTCACTGACCTCCGAGGCCGACAAACCACCAGCACTATTGGAATCTTGGGCACTCACGCTATGAGAGTGAACACTTAATAGCAGTGTGAGCAGGACGCCAATTCGGATATATGTTGCTTCAGATTTCATTTGTCAATTCACCGAGATGACTCTAAGCAACGTTTCGCTCCTCAGACCGGAACGATCCACTGCCGTAAACTCAAACGTATTCTGCCCCGGAGCATTGTTAGAATCCAATTGGATGGTCAGTGTGAAAAGTGAATCACCCTGAGTCATGTCGCCACTGCTACCAAAGCCCGAGTTACAGGTCCCCTGACCGCCATCATCGCACAATCGAAGAGTGACAACTCCGTTTACGACGACTTCTACGAACGCCACGTTGTCGGCACCGTCTGGATCACTTACATGCGCGACCATCGCGACGTTAATTGCCGGCTCTCCTGGCGCAGGTCTCGTGATCACATCGGGAATATCGATTTGATCGATGCTGGGAGCGACGCTTCCGCTGGTGACTTCGATCGAGCCGAATATCCTATTGCTCATGCGGCCCGCATCGTCCGATGCAAACGCCGTCACGATATAAGACCCCGCTGACGCTCTGGGGATGGTAATCGAGAGCGTCGACTCGGTACGACCCGAGTTACTCGCGTTCACCTCTTCTTCTGCAATTGTTGCCTGCCCAGCGAAGGGAGATCGAACGATGAAAAAGACTGATTTCAGATCGCCGTCGACATCCGAGGCATCGAGTGAGACCGTGATGAGCGCATCAACCGTTTCGTCACCGCCAGCGATCAGATCGAGAGCAAGCAGGTCCGGCGTGACGGACATATTGCTTATAACGGGGGCTGAAGCACTCAAGTCTTCAGGTCCTGGAGCGGAGTCACACGCGAAATTGAACACGCCTAAGGCGATGATCAGCGCTGAATAAAAAACGAAGTTCGACCTACGAATCATGTATTTCCGATTGCAATGGGTCCGTTCAAAATAACAAGATCGGTAGCAAACGGGGTCGATAAACTTACGTTTCGTGGAGAAATGATTAGATCAGAAATGCGGCCTGTGCAAGTGAAATGCTCGGCACGCGCCATATCCATACACATCAATAAAATCACTTACCCAATGTACAGCGGTTTAAAACTGAAACACAGGGCAAAAATAAGGAGACTAAGAATCGCCAATACTTTTCGTCTACCGGTCAGGGGCTCCATGTATCGAACCGGTGGATGCTCCACCTTAATCAACAGGATGATCAGGAAGCACCAGACCAACCAGCCGCTGTATCCAAATTCCGCAACGATAAACGGCTCCTGAGATCCCATCGCTGTGAGAACTACCAGGCCAAATACTGCAGGAATGATATGCTGAAAACGACCATGGAATACCCGAAATGCGTATAAGAACAGAATTGTAGAAAGAATGAGCCAGGTAAGTTGACCCAACCGAGCATCGATGTCCACCAGAACGGGTTGAATTTCTGTCACGAAGCCGATGCCTCCAGAGACCAACAAAATCATTACAAATGTTCTGGCGAAAATCGCATGGCGCTTGGGACCAAGTAGTGCGAAGAGGATGTGACCACCGTCGAGCTGGCCGACCGGTAGGAGGTTTAGCGCCGTAAAAAACAGCCCCAACCACCCAGCAAAAAGAACCGGATAGTGATACATCTCCCACATTGGAGGTACATCACTGAATAGCTGTGACAACATCCAGTACAATGGAGTCATCCCAACCGTGAGGTTCACTGTAGCGCCTCCCGCAGCATCCGAAAGCGGAGCTGAAGGAAACGCTCCGTTCAAGCTTAGATAATCCTTCAGTGCTTCGTGGCCCGGAATGTCCTGTACATAGGTCAAGTCTGGAAGTGTAGCAAACCCAACAATCAGAACAACGAGCGCTACCACGAACCCTGCCAGTGGTCCGGCGGCACCGATGTCGAATAACTTGCGCATGGATGGCACCTGCTCTCGTATCCGAATAACTGCTCCGAAGGTTCCAATTCCATTGAAAGGAAAGGGAATGAAGTAGGGCAAAGAAACGCCAACACGATGTATCTGTGCTGCGAAATAGTGGCCGAACTCATGGACGGTCAGAAAGAGCAGCAGGGATCCTCCAAAACGGAGACCATCCCAGAACAGCGGAGCTGTGACGCGATAAGAACCGATACTAAACCAAGACTCGGCACCTGCATAAACAAGACCCCGGCCAGCCATCGCACTGCCAGCCCAGATGGTCGAAAGAAGGGTTAGAAGAAAAAGAAGAATGTGCAACCAATACCGATCCTTCGGGTGACGGATCTCACTCATGCGGTATCTCGATTCAGTTGAGCAAATGCCTCGACCAAGTGATCGCATGCACTATTTAGATCCTCTTCCGAGGCCGCGTAGGAGATACGAATGCCCCGATCCCCTCCGAAAGCCGAGCCCGGAACGAGAGCCACATTGTGTTCTTCCAGAATATAAAAACAGAGGTCTTCAGACGTTTCGATTTTCTTTCCAAATCGGGTCACGCTACCCAGCCAATCACCGATGTCGGGAAACAGATAAAACGCTCCCTGAGGGATGGGGCATTTGATGTGTTCGATCTCCGAAAGGCGCGTCAGAACCAGGTCGCGACGGCGCCTGAAAGCGTCCACCATCTCACGGACGACCGATGGGTCCATATTTAGCGCCGCAATGCCAGCTTTCTGGGCAATCGTCGAGGGTGCGGAAGTCAATTGACTCTGTAGCTTCGAGACAGACTTTACGACTTCCAACGGAGCCGCAAGGTATCCTAAACGCCAGCCGGTCATCGCGTACGCTTTCGAGAAACCATTTACCGTGACGGTACGATCCTTCAGTCCCGGAAACGTCGCAATGGATCGGTGCTCATCGTCATAAACGATGTGCTCGTAAATTTCGTCTGAGATGACCCACACATCTGGGTGACGATTTAAGACCGCCGCAAGCTCACTCAGGTGATCTGGAGAATACACGCCTCCCGTTGGATTGGAAGGCGAACACAATATGAGCAGCCGCGTGTCTGCTGTGATTGCTTCTTCCAGTTGCTCCGCCGTCAACAGGTAGTCTGATTCCACCGTCGTTGTGACGGCAACCGGCAGTCCGCCTGCGAATCGAACCATTTCTGGATAACTCACCCAGTAAGGAGCGGGAATCAATACTTCGTCTCCCGTGCGCACGAGAACAGCGATCGCCTGAGCAACAGATTGCTTCGCTCCGTTCGAGCAAACAATTTGCTCTGGGCTATACTCGAGACCATTATCTCGCGCTAGCTTTTTTGAAATTGCTTGTCGCAATTCAGGCAAGCCAAGATTGGTGGTGTAATGGGTATGACCGTCTCGAATAGCCTGAATCCCAGCTTCCGAGATTTCGGATGGCGTGGCAAAGTCGGGTTCTCCCGCACTCAAACCTATTACCGGGTAGCCCTCTCTTTTTCTTGCTTTAGCGGCTGCCGTCATCGCCAGCGTGGCCGACGGTTGCATCGACGCGACGCGTTGATTGAATTCCAGGATTTTTTCTTCCACAGGACCTTGGTTTACGTCTCACCCGAGAGCACTATTTACTCGTCATTGCAGACAGTACAGGTTCGGGTACAAACGACGAAATATCGCCTCCGTGTCCGTGAATTTCCCGCACAATGGAGGCGCTAATCAGAGAGTGTGCTTCGTTGGTCATGAAAAATATTGTCTCGATATCGGAATCCAGTCTTCGATTGGCGAAGGCCATTCTGAACTCATAATCAAAATCGGAGACCTGACGAAGGCCTCTAATAAGGGCGATCGCGCCTTGCTCCTTGGCATACTCGACCAGAAGACCTTCAAAAATTTCCACAGATACGTTTTTCAGATGACTCGTGCAGTTGAGAACGAGTTCTTTCCGTTCTTGAGGACTGAAAAAACCAGTCTTGCTGGAATTATTCGCGATGGTGACAATCACATGATCGAATATTCGGCTGCCTCGTTCCAAAATGTCAAGATGTCCGAGGGTAAACGGATCGAAGGACCCCGGATAAAGGGCTATTCGATCAGAATTAGAGTCGGAATTCCCACTGTCAGCATTCATCTTTTCAGCCAAATACGTTGATATTTTTCAGTCGCGACTTTCAAAGACGGTAATGGCGCTCTTTCCGTATCTCCTAGAGAGCAACAACCTCGGATGCTCGTCGGGAGAAAAACGTCGGTCGTGTTCAAGAACAAATAGCCCGCCAACACTCAGTGCGGACAACGCCAGATCCGCCAGCGCTGTCAAATCTGATGAGTCGTATGGCGGATCCGCCAATATAAGATCGTAGGATTGAAATTTTTGACCCTTTAACCAGCGTACGGAGTCATCGCGGATAAAATGGCACGATCTTTCAACGCCTAATCCACGCGCATTAGCAATCGATACTTTCAGGGCCCGTTGACTGTTATCGACAAACATTGCGACGTCGGCTCCGCGAGAGATCGCCTCCAATCCGAGAGCCCCACTTCCCGAATACAAATCAACTACCCTTGCTCCGGCCAAATCGAATCGAGAAGAGATGATATTGAATGCCGCTTCTCGCGTTCTATCCGTCGTTGGCCTCGTCACGTCGCCTTTGGGCGCTTTAATCTCGCGTCTCCTGAATTGCCCGCCGATAATTCTCATGTCAGCCTATTGAATGGCAGCTCCCATGCTGGGCACAAAAGCCTGAATCGGGAAATTTTCTTCGAATCGGTCTTCCTCAAGATCAACAATTGCGCTGGGATTGAATATGCTGCCCTTTTCTCCAAATGCTTCGTCAACGATTGAGACCAGCGCAGGGCTAGTTTCTTCACCGTAGATAAATACCCGTTTCAGGTCCGAATGAAGGATCCCAAATCGGCTCACCAAAAGAAGAGCATGATAGGCCACGTCGCTGGGATGAGGCGTACTTACTGATGTGTGAGAGAGCGGAGAGCCATCTTTAATAAGCACCAGGTCCGTTCCGCGTCCGTACGAGCCAATCAGCAAATACACTCCGCGAGGATACGAATTTCGGTGAGCAACGTGTCGAAATGCCAGAAAAGCAGCATCTGACGAAGGAACGAGCTGAACAGGAATTGTTGGGAATGCCTGACCGATTCTTGTAAGATTTTCTGAGATCTCGGGCTCCAGGTGAGAAACTGAGAATTCAAGTAGACCAGTATCAGGAGATACCAAAAGCGGAGCAGGAAAAACATCTCCAGCTTCAGACTCGCCTCCCAAAAGCCGCGTTTCAAACGCGATTTGTTCCATCTGCTCTTCTTCGTCCGATCCGGCTGGCACCACGCTCGAAAAACGTGTCGTAATGTTGGATGGCAGAACAAATCGAAGGAAACTTGCTTCCGTATCCTGAAAAACATCTTTGAGCGCATCCCGCACTGTCTCGATGTGTTCGGGATGGTCACCTTGGTAGACTACAGCGGCGGCATCAAACTCAAACTCGCAATTCCCAAGCCGTAATAACCTGAACTTCGCGTCGAGATGCTCAATCTCCGAGTAACGCATAACGTTACCGGTAAATTCGACTCCTGCCGTAGATATGGCTGCCATGTGGAATCGTCCAGATGTGAAAAGGCCTCAAAGACTAAGTCGCCCAGAAATCGCTCAGCAGAGAACGTTACTCCCAACTGGAGGCGTTCAACTCTGTAAGACTTCCAGACAACGTTCCAATGTGATCATCCGAATCGGGATCGTCGATCAGGTACGTACTTACTCTGGAAGTATCATTTACCGCCAATTCGAATCTCGAACCCGTTCTCGGTGAAAATGCCAGTGAATCAGCCGAAAAGCCCATTCCGAAAAGACTGTCTGCCGATGCTATCATGGTCGAATCGGTATTCATCCACATAATCAAGGAATCGATCGTGGAGACATATCGGCCATTTGCTCGCTGATACTCGATCATGGCCGTTCGGACGTCGTTCATCCGGGCACGAGTCATCTCCGTAACCTCCTTCTGTCGTTCGACTGCCTCGTAGGGAGCAGTTATTGACACGTATAAGAAATACGTGAGGCCGATAATGGCTATTGCGAGAACTGCTTGCAGTGCGGTTTGAACTACCCGTCTGGACGCCATTGTTGTCTGCTTCGAATAAAGTACGTGTGAGAAGAAAAGGTGGGGTGATACACCAATGTGTATCGCGACCGAAAATACAGGCTCCCCCCGCGAAAAGCAAAACAGCCGGATTCAGGATTGAAGGTTCAAGGCGAGGCCCAAAACATTCCTGACGAGTCAGGGTTTCAGTCCGATCCATTCGTTTTCTACGAGACCAACCACAACCTCTCAAGTTGCCATCCAGTCCGGATGTAACCGCCTTCATGACGCACTTACTCATTAATATTGATCACGTTGCAACTCTCAGAAATGCGAGAAATGAGTCCTTTCCTGATCCGGTGGAGGCCGCCCATGAATGCCTGGCGGGCGGAGCTCGTGGTATTGTTTTTCATCTTCGAGAAGATCGTCGTCATATAACAGACGATGATGTCCGCCGTATAAAGCAAGAAATCGACGCAAAGCTTGATTTCGAACTCTCTATAGCAGACGAAATCGTTGAAATTTGCTGCAAAACAAGGCCCCAGCTTGCGACGTTGGTTCCTGAAAAACGACAGGAAATAACGACTGAAGGGGGGCTTGACGCGCTCGCCCATCGAGACAAATTGTCGCAGGTGATCCCCCGTTTATACGACTCCGGTATTAAGGAAGTGGCGCTATTTTTAGACCCAGATCTTAACCAAATTGATGTCGCGGCCGAATTGGGGGCCAACACGATTGAGCTTCATACTGGCGACTATGCTAATGCTTCATCCTTCGAAGAAAGAATGCAGGTGTTGGAGCGGCTGGCTAGAGCTTCCGAGCGAGCCAGTGAAAATGGTCTGAGCGTTCATGCTGGCCATGGGCTCGACTACAATAACTACCCTGATTTTGCCTCAGCCGTAAGAAATATCAAAGAAGTCTCCATCGGTTTCGCGATCGTAGCCCGATCTGTGTTTACCGGCATGCGAGAAGCAGTTCAACTAATGAACCAGACCATAATAGAATCGAATAATGGAGAATAACTCCCCCGCCCCTGCTCATCGCTCTGGTTATGCTGCGTTGATCGGCAAGCCGAACGTAGGCAAGAGCACCCTATTAAATGCCTTGATGGGCCTTAAGCTGTCCATCGTGACGCGTCGGCCACAAACAACTCGTAGGCGTGTTCTGGGAATTCTTTCCGAGGATGACTATCAGATGATCCTCCTCGATACGCCTGGCATTATCGAACCACGATATGGACTGCAGGAGGCGATGATGAAAGAGGTACATACCTCAACTTCTGACGCAGATGTACTAGTATTTATGGTGGACGCGACGCGGAATTCGGTCGACGACCACTCGCTGAAGTTTGTTGGCGATACGCCTGCCATTCTAGTTCTGAACAAGATCGATAAAATTCGGCAGGACCAGGTCCTTCCTCTCGTCACGCGGTATTTGGAAGCTCATCCCTTCAAAGAGGTAATCCCGCTCTCCGCGTTAAAGGGTACCAATCTGGACGTACTTCTAAATGCGATGGTAGCGCACCTTCCAGAAGGAGTTGAGTTTTACCCCAAAGAAATGATTAGCGAGCAACCAGAGAGATTTTTTGTTGCTGAAATCGTACGCGAAAAAATCTTCAAACTATTTCGCCAGGAGGTGCCCTACTCAACACAGGTAAATGTGATTGAGTGGGAAGAACGGGAAGGCGAAAAGGACCTGATTCATGCTGACATCGTGGTAGAACGGGAATCACAGAAGGGAATATTGATCGGAAAGGGCGGCGCTGCACTTAAGAAAATCGGGACGTTTGCTCGAGAGGATATTGAGGAGTTTATAGGACGAGGGATCTTCCTCAAGCTACATGTAAAAGTGCGTAGTGACTGGCGCAACTCGGAAACGTATTTGCGCTCGTTCGGCTTCGAAACCTAGGATTAGGACCTGATTTGGAGTGCGATATATCTGAGTGGCAATGCATGTTCGCTCAACGTTTTCGATTCCCGATTCCGAGCGCTGTGAGTAGATCTGAATGTTCGTTGTCGGCCTCAGAAGCATACCTGCCGAAGCTCCAGCGTTCTGGATAGGTAGCTCTGTATCGGTGAAATGACTCTGCTCGGAGACTTTCTACTTTCATCACAGAGCGGAAGCTGTGGTCATCAGAAGCAATATCCATCATCTGAGATATCAGTTCGTGCATGAATGCAGGCTGCGAAGGTGACACGTTAGGAAGAGAAATGACATTGGATTCCGCAGGGATGGTCCCCTTTTGGAGTTCCTTCAAACCAAAGTGTTGACGTATCCCTTTTGCGATCATGTGCACGCCATTCCTCTTGGCGTCAGATGAATAGCCGGCAATATGGCCTGTAGCAATATCTGCACTGTCTATCGATGAGAGCGCCGGCGTTGGCTCGTTTTCCCAGACATCTAGCACAAGCGCGCCCAGGTGCCCCTCGTTTCTAGCATCAACCATATCTTGTTCATTGCAGATACCTCCACGCGCTGTGTTAATGATCCAGGCACCTGTATTTAGATAGGACAATTGTTTTGAGCCTATCAAACCGGCCGTTGGATGTTTGCCGGAAGTACACAAAGGTGTGTGGATCGAAACGATATCTGACTGGCGAAGCAATGACTCGAGGTTATGGAATCCCGTTGATCCCTCGACTGCCTCTCTCGGAGGGTCATTTTGAATTACTTTCATGCCCAGAGCTGCGCATCTCGTTGCAAGAAGCGCCCCTACGTGACCACATCCTATAATACCGAGCGTTCGAGAACGGAAGTCCACATTGTATTTTGCGCCCAACAAAGACATGGACGAGAGCACGTATTCCACAACTGATTCCGCATTCGCTCCAGGTGCGCTGGCAAACTCAACCCCACATTCGGAAAGATATTCGGTGTCAATATGATCGATTCCAGCCGTTGCAGAGCCCACAAACGATATGACACTTCCGTGAAGCAGGGCCTTGTCAACTTTCGTGACACTTCGAACTATTAGAATATTCGCCTTTTTTACCGTTTCAGGGACTATTTGATGACCCGCGACGGCATTCACCTCGCCCATTTTGGAAAAAATGTCCTGCGCAAAAGGGATATGTGAGTCCAGGACGATTTTGAGGCGCATTTGCTGAATACGATTCTAAAACGGATGAATCGTCCGAAATTAAGCCTGAATCGATGGGTTTCCAGCTCAAGTACGGTGTATTTATGGTGAGAGATGGATGCGAAGAAAGGATCTGGTTGAAGACGGCATGGAGCTTGTGTAAACACAGGAAGAACTGACGATGAACCGAAAGTGAAGCAGTTTTGAAAGGAAGATGAATTCATTTTCTTATTGCTATAACTAACTGTTTATATTGCAGTTGCAATGTGTATTAAACACGAAACCCGCGGTTGATAGGCTCGTAGAGAGCCGCCGTTTGATCGGGAGTTTTCCGATCACAACATGAGCGAGGACGAATACATCATCCAAAAGATGGTGTCGCAGCCCGTTCATGAAACCATACCTAGAATAAACTTCCTTCTGCCATGAAATTGAGGCTTGTTACGACATCGGCCATCGCGGCCCTCGTACTTGGCTTTTCAGGCGCGATCGCGTATCGCCACGAGCTGCTTGGTGGACCGTCTCCCATTCCTTCGGAAGACGTCTTAACCGCTCACGATACAATTGTATCCGGTCCCAAGCTGACTCCGATAGAAGAAGCACTCCAGAATCCGAGGAAATTCAATCCTCTACCCCCTGAGCAAATCGACACAGAGACGCTCTGGTTAGCACGTGTAATATTTTCTGAAACGAAAAGAGCCAGCGAACAGGCAGTTGTAGCTTGGGTGGTTCGAAATCGCGTTGATACCCGATACAGAGGAAAGCGTAGCTACCAAAGTGTGGTTCTCGATCCGTATCAGTTCAGTGCATTTCGTCCGGGAGAGGAAAAAGGCGTGTATTATGCGGGCCTAACCCAGTACTCTCGCGTACCAGGATGGCAGACGGCGCTGAAGATTGCGCACGCCGTTAAAACCACGGAAGACATTCACAGACCGTTCTCCTCAAAAACCCGACACTTTTACAGCCAGCGCTCCATGAGCGGAACTGCGGCTCCAAGTTGGGCGCGAGGAATCGTTCCAGTCGAAATCGAATACAGCAGTATCGAAATTGATGAACGTCGCTTCCGCTTCTACGAAGACATCTCGTAAAGAGGCTTCGGAAGGACTGGAGAAAACACAGCAGACTTGAAATAGAAAGGGCGCCGATGCTAATGCATCGGCGCCCTTTTCTACTCAATCAAGTTTGATCGAAAGGCCAAGTTGGCTTACCAACGACTTCCGCCGCCGCCACCGCCACCGCGATTTCCACCGCCGCCGCCGTATCCACCGCCGCCGCCGCCGCGATTTCCGCCGCCGCCGCCGCGATTTCCACCGCCGCTGCGCTCTGGACGATCATTGGCTTCGTTAACGCGAATCTCGCGGTCACCCATTTCAGCTCCGTTCAGGTTAGAGATGGCCTCATCGGCAGCATCATCTTCCATTTCAACAAAACCGAAACCTCGTGAACGACCGGTATCCCGATCAGTGATCACTTTGGCTGATTGTACGTCTCCGTACTGGGCGAAAAGATTTTCCAGTTCCTGGTCGTCTGTACGCCATGGCAAATTGCCAACAAAAATATTCTTCATATCGTAATGGAAGTCTCTCGACTCCGCTCAAATGGTAAATTCGAAAGGCATCAGCGGTATCCTGTCATCAAGTATTCAGGGAAGTCAAGACAAAACCGCTAGACCAGGACGAAGTAAATCGGACGGAAAGGCGAAAATCCAGACATGCACTAAGCGCTCGGTTGAGGAGCTGATTCAAGTAATAATACGGACGGCGGAGCATAAGATTCGCCTATTAATCCGTGCGAACTGAATATTCACGCCATTTCTTGCATTTTTGTCCCTTATTTGGCCATTTTTCTCGCATTTAGGATTCAAATCACATTTATTGCCAATACGACTGCCAGTGCAGTTCCTTCTCTGACACAGCGTTAAACAAGAAACCCCACCCCGATCATGTTTACGAATGCAATTTCATCGAGCCGCACACCTCTTCGGAGGAACTACTGGCTGATCGGCTACCTGCTAATATTTGTGGCCCTATGGACCAGCACCCTGATTGGTACTTCTGATCTGGCAAATTGGCTGCTGGAAAATGTTCTGGTATTTCTTTTTCTGGCGTTTTTAATTTCCACCTTCAGGAAATTCCAATTCAGTGATCTCAGCTATCTGTTGATTTTTCTTTTCCTCTGTCTCCATGTCTATGGATCGAAGCACACCTACGCAGAGAATCCCTTCGGCTTCTGGTTGCAGGATGCAATGGACTCTCCCCGCAACAATTACGACAGAATCGTCCACTTCAGTTTCGGCTTTCTTCTCGCCTACCCCATGCGAGAACTATTCCTCAAGTGGTTGAAGTTTCCATCCTGGGTGGCATGGATACTTCCAATCGAGATCACACTTTCGGTGAGTGGGTTTTACGAAATAATTGAATGGGCTGTCGCAGATCTCTTCTTTCGAGAGCAGGGAGATGCCTATCTGGGCACCCAGGGAGATATCTGGGATGCCCAGAAGGACATATTTCTTGCTTTTTCAGGAGCCATTCTGGCAACAACAACCGTATCGGCAATAAAGAAGCTGTTTAAGATCTACTAAATCACGCCGCGGCTTTGGCAGAAAGAAATTGACTGTTTTTTAGGAGGCCAGCCGAGATTAGAGAAACGAGTAGTCCGACCGGGAATATTTCGACGAATGTCATCGGCATCCGAAAGAGTGGATTCGCATAACGCTCCGTTAAAACGTTCATTTCTTGAACCAGCTGATCTAGTTCGGCGCCCGCGAGTCCCGCTGCCGTTTTTGTACGGATAACGGACGAGGTGTATTGCTCGATAAAGGCATAGTCCGTCATCGCGAGATTCATCTCCCATCCGAGCACATAAATCACGCTCGCCACAACGGAAATTCCGAGACCTACCAGGAAGGCCGTTCCGAACTTGATTACTCCGCCGAGTTCGCGATCACGATGACGTTTGACACCTACAAACACCATACTCAATGCTACCACCATAATGAGGTAACCCATCCAGGCGGTAAATTCTGCTTCTTCATTACCGCTGGCAGCATTGATGCCGATTATTGAACTCCCAATAATGATGGCACCAGAAACGACGCCGTAGATGAGGATGAGTTTTTTCATGATCGCGACCTTCTCTCGATTGTTTTCAATTGTTTTGAGCTAACGATGCAAAACTATCATTCGCTCGCAGCTCAATGCGTCACCCAAACGGGTGATTTTGGTCGATTCACCCTTTGGTGCCCCTTTATTTAATCATCTCCAACTCCCGCGCACGTTGAACGGCCTGGGTTCGTCGCGAAACTTCAAGTTTCTCGTAAAGCTTCGAAACGTGTGTTTTTACAGTGTTTCCAGAAACGAAAAGCTCCTCGGCAATCTCCTTGTTCGACATTCCGTCAGCCAGCAACTCCAACACCTGGTACTCACGATCACTGATTCGAAGATAAAGAATGGCTTTTTCGTTCCTCTCAAATTGGGGAACCGCCTTTCTTTTTGAAAATCGAACCCCGACCCAGATTCCCATTGCTAGAAAAAATGAAGCAATTAGAGATACATAGATCTCAATAGAGAATACGCGAACCAGATAAAGATATTCTAGCCACCTCAAAGCAATAGTTGCCAACGCAACCGCCAATCCATAAATCAAGATAGTCTTCTTCACGGCCTTAGATTGAATGAACGGAACGAAACGAGATACCGACTCCCGTCTCTAAACTGCAAGGTACGGGATGACAACCCTCTCGTTCGACCTGCTTTAACGTGAGCCCATTTCGAGAGGCGTACTTCGAGAGCAACGAAGGCGACCAAATTTCCGCGTCACGAATCACGGATTTCGCGTCAGCAAATTGACGATCGTCGCCACGCAGTCGACTCCGCCGAAAAAATCGCGATCTTTGTTTGCGCGAATGCCCTGCCACTTCTATTCTTCGGCTCGAGTAGAGGTGACATGACAACGTTAGTTGGCAGTGTGATCGCGCTCCGATCTAATTCCGCTTTTAAAAAATGCCTATAGGTAGATCTGTGAAGCAACGAGCATTTTTTTCTCTGATCTTTGGCTTTGCTCTTTACTCCTTTTACGTCTACACGTCGGGCACGACTGAAACAGCGGACCGAGTGTCAATCTCCCAAGCTGGCGAATCAGGTAGGCTGCTCTATCAGAAGTATAATTGTACCGCATGTCACCAGTTTTATGGAATGGGCGGATATTTAGGGCCGGATCTCACCAATGTTATGTCTGCTCCCGGAAAAGGAGATCTATATGTCCGAGCTCTTCTCAAAGTGGGTACAGACGTGATGCCCAACTATGATCTCCCTGAAACGGAAATTGACGCATTGGTCGCCTATCTGACCTATGTAGATCAAACTGGAAGATTTCCAGAGCCAGCCGCCCGAAAAACATGGTACGGTTCCATCGAAATTGATGATTGAAACCCGCCTTTGCCCCCCGTCCAATACATCCCTGTCGGATAATCTTTACTCTGTGAATCCCTAAAACCCGCATGAAAAAGGACTTCATTCCTCACCTGTTTTTCGGACTTGCGCTGATATGTCTCGCTGGAACACTATTGATCGGATCGGTAGCAGGAATTCAATACGTGTACCCCTCTTTTCTAAGGGAATCGCTAGCCTTTTACAAGATCCGCCCTCTGCACGTAACGTTTGCGGTTTCCTGGATCGTGCTGGCCATATTTGGTGGCATCTACTATTACCTTCCTCGGATTTGCAATTCAACGTTGCACTCGAGAGGGTTATCGAGAATCCATCTCTACCTGTTCATTGCGACCGGCGCTGCCATCGTCGTATCGGTCTCTCTCGGCATTTTTGGAGGCCGGGAGTACATGGCCTTTTCGCCCATCCTCTCGATTCCCGTACTCCTTGGATGGGCCCTGTTCGGATTTAACTACTTCAAAACACTTTACAAAAAGCTCGAAAAGTGGCCAGTTTACTTGTGGATGTGGGCCACCGGTATTGTCTTCATGCTCTTCACCTTTACTGAAGCTCACCTTTGGCTCATTCCCTACTTCCGAAACAACATGGTCCGTGACCTCACCGTTCAGTGGAAGTCCTACGGGGCCATGGTCGGATCGTGGAACATGCTCATCTACGGAACAGCCATCTACCTCATGCACAGCATCACAAAGGATGACGAGATGGCTTTCGGGAAGCAATCGTTCGCTCTCTACTTCCTGGGATTTGCAGCATTATTGTTTGGATGGGGGCACCACACCTACATAATTCCCGTCAGCCCATGGATCCGGACCATCGCGTACATCATCAGTATGAGCGAACTGGTCATTCTCGGCAACATTATTTGGAACTGGCGAAAAACGGTTAGTTCATCCTTGAAATACGCCGACTTGTTACCTGCCAGATTTTTGTTCTCAGCCGACCTGTGGGTGTTTCTAAACCTGGTCCTCGCCCTCGTTTTGTCTGTCCCGGCGCTAAACGTGTTCACACACGGAACGCGCGTGACGGTGGCTCATGCCATGGGGACCACTATCGGAATTAACACAGTCATCTTGCTGGCATCCGTCTTTTACGTTTTATCGCAGAGATATTCTACCATTCTCGAACGACACTGCAAGATGATTAACAGAGGCATCTGGGTATTCCATATTGCGCTGTTCTCATTCTGCACATTCCTGATATTGAGTGGTATGGAAAGAAGCGAGTGGATGAACGCGGAAACGTCTCTTTCATTCAGAGAATTGACGCTGTCTGTCAGGCCTTATTTGATTGGATTTCTGGTCTCAGGTCTAGGGCTTGCAACTGGAGTGCTTATGATTATTGCTCCTGCCTTCAAATGCTTGCATTGCTTTTTTACGGGCAACGCACAGGACGAATCTGCTCTTTCGGAATCAGACGCCCTTTACTGCGGCGAAGTTTGATAACCATTACTCCGGAAAGAAAAACACTCAGTAATTAAACATGTCGATTCAGAGACTACTCCTGACCTTGCTGACATTAGTTATTCTGACCGGGTGTTCAGAAACCTCTCTTGATCCGTTCGAAAACGACGATCGATTTTATTCAATTTTCGGATATCTGGACTCGCGCCAAACCGATCACCAGATCAGGTTGATCCCCATTACTCGGTTCGCAGAAAACATCGAAGCATGGACGCCTGATGTTGCGAATCTGGATGCGAGAGTTACTTCCACCGATCTTTCAACGGGAAGTCAGACGCGGTGGACATACTCCCTTGAACGACTCGAAGATGGGGATTTCGGCCATATCTTCCGATCCAAGTTTATCGTTCGACCCGGGCGGACGTATCGATTGGAAGTCACGCGATCTGATGGGACTATTACTAGCGCCGAAACGACCGTTCCTCGGTTTCCAATAACGGTGCCCAACCCAGACACGTTGTTTTATCCATATGAAATTGCCCCCGATTCAGGTGAAGCAACGAGCGTCTACTTGCCAGACATTGCCTCTCCATGGGATATGTTCGTGACATACGACCTGCAGGGAACGTTTATCCGACTGCCATACGGCCGCCCCGGCTCTCGTACCGATGATGGTGGGTGGGTATTCGACATCGATATGGCAGGGGACGCTCCTCGGATGAGAGATGAGCTGGGTCTACCTCCAGGCTCACAACTTCCACTCTTGCATGCAATACTACTTCAGGTTAGAGCCCTTGATTCAAATTGGGATCCACCCAACGGAGTGTTCGATCCCGAAATCCTAGCGCAACCCGGAACGATGTCTAACGTGGAGAATGGGTACGGATTCTGGGGCAGCATCGGACTCTATCAGTATACCTGGATCGCACCACCCTCTAAATAATTCCTTCTCGAATACAGCTCACTAAAGTCATGGCTGCCAAGGTAAACCGAAGACGGGCCAACCAGATTCTAGTGTCCATGCTGGTCACATTTTCACTACTGAGGATTTATCTACATCTATTTCCATCTACTAATCTTGATGTAGCCGGATTCAACATTCATCACCTGTTTACTGGACTCATATTAATAACCATTGGCGCGATACCGCTGATCGTGTTCGAGGGTGACTCGAGGCTTCTGGATTTCTCGGCCATTCTCTTCGGAGGGGGTTTGAGCCTGGCCCTCGATGAGTGGGTCTATTTGATTGTTACGGACGGGAGTGACACATCTTATCTCGCACCCGAGTCTCTGTGGGGAGCGGCCATTATGATCGGCCTGACTTCAGCCTATATCCTGATTCTCGTTCGAAGACAAAACCGACAAGAGTAGACCTTAAATCAACTGGCTGCCCACGCTTTCAGCAGCTCCGCTTCGCGTGCCATGAGTGAATTGGGACCGGAAATCATATTCTGCATCCGTTCTGAACTGACCGCGCCGGAGTGCCACCATTCATATATATCCCGAACGCTGTCGGCGAGTGGTGTGTGAGTTAGGCCATTTTCGATTCCCCAGTCCGAATTGATTCTTGCTGAGCCATAATTCTCCTTTGTGGGCATTATCCAGGGGACTGAATCGTGAATACCATGCTGGGACAAGAACTCGTAGTCATCTACCACAATAAATTCCGCGGCAGAACTAAAGACCGAATGTGCCCCATGAACAAACGCCTGCATGTCTGTCGCGGAAGGCGGACCGACAGCATTGAACGTTCCAGCTAGTCGTTGCTCGATCAATCGGATCATCAAACCGGCGACATCACGCACATCAATGTATTGCACGGGATCGTTCGTCTTACCTGGTACCATCACTTCCCCACCTCGGGCGAGCCGAAGGGGCCAATAGGTGAAGCGGTCCGTTCTATCGGCTGGCCCCATCATATAGGTTGGGCGGACGACGATTGTCCGGTCAGCACCGAAGGCCTTTGTTACCTCGACTTCCGAGTTGGCCTTCATCACTCCGTATCCATATTCCATCGATCTGACCTCGTCCAGGCCCGCTGGCACTTCGCGAACAAGATGCTGTGATTCGCCGATGTCTTCAGTTAGGTAGGGATAATAGACGCCGGTGGAAGAAGTGTAGAGATACTGATCGACGCTGTCTTTGAGAAGCGCAGCCGAATCACGTGTCCACGAAACCCGACGGCCCGAATTGTCGATGACGGCATCCCATTTTCGCCCGCGAAGAGCTTCCAAGTCGTTTTCTCGGTCTCCTACCAGAGACTCAACCTGATCGAATAGATCCTGATGGATCGTCGGAACCGTCCGACCTCTTGTAAAGGTGGAAATCGTATGTCCACGCTCGAGAGCATATGCGATCTGGTGTGGTCCGAGAAAGGACGTCCCACCCAGGATGAGAATGTTGAGAGGGTGGTTCGACTCGGTTTTCATCCTGGAGGTCGACAAAACTGAAACAGGAAGGGCATTTGCAACCGTCGCTCCGAGCCCCGCAACTATGGAGGATGAAATAAAATTTCTTCTGTTGATCATTATGTGATATCCATCGTAACTATGACGAGCAATCTTACTCGAGATATTCTACCTCAACTGCCCTAAATTTACGAAATCTTGCCGACCGGAAATATTTTGGGGAGGTATGGCTCGACAGAAAACAATATTTACCGACCACTATGAATCTGATTACTACAAACGAACTGAAGGCAAAGATCGAATCAGAAGATTCATTCATATTGGTCATGGTACTAGACGAATGGCAATTTATCGCCAAACACATCGAAGGATCGATAAATATCTCTTCTATCAACGATCCAAAAGTTCGCCTTCTGAGTCCGACAGATGATATCGTCGTCTACTGCTCGAGCGAATCTTGTCCCGCTTCCATTCTTGCTTATAAAGGTATGGTCGCCTCAGGATTTACAAGCGTTCGACGATACGCCGGAGGCCTGACCGCCTGGGAAGAAGCCGGCCATCCGCTCCAAGGAGAAATGGCCTGACCGCTAAGATTGAGGCCGGGCGCCGGCGCATTTCCTTGTCCTTTCCACCAGCTCGGTCGCTTTTTTTGTTCTGATTGAAACTATGGCGCAGCTATTTCGTCTACAAGTGTAGACAAAACACTACAGCTGTAGACCACAGATTCAGAATGTCAGACAATAACGCACTTACAGAGCTTCAATTGGCCATAATGGGAGTGTTCTGGGAGCGCCAAGAGGCCACCGTTGCCGACGTGCTCACCGCTCTCCCGGAACGAGAAATGGCTAGGACCACGGTTGCAACGCTCCTTTCTCGCCTTGAAAAGCAGGGCTTTGTCGAGCACCGCAAGATCGGTTCATCGCATTTGTATCACGCCCTTGTTTCAAGGGAGACAGTGGAAAAGTCGATGGTCTCAAACCTCGTTGATTCACTTTACAAGGGTGATGTATCAAGGTTGGTGTCCCAACTCCTGAGTGAAGCCACCATAGATGCGGACGAGATTCGACGCGTGAAAGAATTACTCGGCCAGGTGGATTCAGAATCTGGCGAGAAGAGGTAGTGATGATCGAATCAATTAACTCGCTCGCAATTCCGGCCATCTCCTGGTTGCTGACGTATGCAATTCATTGCACACTCTTACTCGGTTCGGCTCTCTTACTACAATACTTTATTCCAGACCGTGCTCGAATATTGCGGGACCTGGTAATAAAAGGTGCGCTCATCGGAAGTCTTCTCACCGCATCACTGGCGACAATTTTGCCAGAGCGCTCCGGCGTGTTCACGGTGTTCGTCTATACTCATGTTGCGTCCGCTTCCGCGGACCAGGTAGACTTCGGAAGAAAAGCGCTCCTGTCCGACTCAGGTGAAAACAATCAATATGATTTGTCTTCGGAAGCCAAGGACGAGCAATTGACGTCTCAGACTGGATCGAGTAAAACTGACGCTGGGTTAGTAACAAGACTTTTGGCGAGCATTGCCGGAATCAGCCCACTCGGATTCCTTTTTCTTAGCTGGATCGTGATCTCATTTTATCTAGTTGTGAAGCGTGCGTGTGCCTATCTGCATTTTCGCGCGGCCTTGAGGCGCGTCGGATGCGACAGGGCTGATTCAGCCCGAAAACTGTTGAATCGATTGACTTCAAGATCTACCGTGCGTTTCGAACCCCGATTGACGAGGTCTGATCGGCTTTTGAGTCCGGTTGCCATTGCTTCTATCGAAATGTGTTTGCCACACGACTTTGAAAGCCGCTTCTCTCCCGCTGAACAACGTGCTGTTCTGGCTCACGAACTTGCTCACATTCAAAGATTGGATCCTATCTGGAGACTCGCATCGGAATTCGCGTCTTCCTTGTTCTTTTTTCAACCGCTGTTATTAGTTGCGGCCAAACGGCTTCGTGTTGAGTCTGAATTCCTGGCCGATGAGTTTGCCCTTCGCCGTACCGGTGACGCACCTGCTCTGGCTCGGTCCTTACTCACGGCGGCTTCTGCCTTACACATTAATCAGACGTTTTCTTTCACTCCAGCGATGGCGGGAAAAGACGCGTCACTTTCGAAACGCACAATGAACATGCTCAGTTTTGACCCTGCCTCGTCCAAATCTCGATCTGGCTTCTTCGCTCTGACCACGATGATGTTGTCTGTCCTGCTGGTAGGATGGTTTTCACCTATAGCCGGACCCTCTATCGAAATCGACGAGATTTCGACCGATTCTTTTCTTTCTGATAATTCTCAATCATTGGTTGCCGACACGACCGTTGCGGCCACTATCACCTGGATAGACGGAGAACTGTATCGAGCAAATATCGATTTTGACACCTCTGGTCAGGGCGATACTTCCATCGAGTCTCACCTCGAAATAGATATTTCATTTGAAGATGCTGATGCTTCTATAGGCAAATGGAAGCTCATTTTTCATCCAGGAGTAAAACCTTCGAATAAGTCTGCAAAATGGCAAATCGACGATGATGAAAGGCTGACATCTGTATTTGAGCAGGCAATTGAGATCGCACAACGTCATCACATCCAAGGCGTTAATTACGTTGCCGAAAACCTTGACGAGTATTCCTTGTTGCTACTTGCTTCCAAACCACGTTCAGGATCAGACGGCGAATCCAGTGACTCCAGCGCGCGAGTTTCGGAACTCAGCGAAACGGTTGTTCGAGAAATTGAGGTTGCTGAAAAAGTTGAACGCGCCCTCCCACCCAAGCTCGTTTCGAAAGAGGGCGGAGTTCTCACGCTGGTAGAACCAATTGAGCTGTCCGGCGAATCGCCAGCCAAACCTACCGCGATCAAAGTGAAGCCCGTCATAAAAGAGATCGACACGCTAACCCTGGTTGAGGTGAAGCCCGTCATAAAAGAGATCGACACGCTAACCCTGGTTGAGGTGAAGCCCGTCATAAAGGAGATTAAAACCGTAACCTTGGTCGAGGTTAAACCTGTCATTATTGAGACGGACTCAACGATTCGTGTGATCAAGAAGAAAGAGAACTAGAAATCCGGCAACATATTCGAGAACGAATCGACGAACTGCATCTCCATTTCCATCCGGATTTGGACTCCTGATCCTGACAACTACGTTCCCACTGAATCCTGCCGTAGTTTCTGCCCGACTCGCCCAAGACCCAGTTCCGATCGATCGGCTTGATTCTGATATGTCGCATTCCCTCGATAACGTGGTTGATCAAATACGATCTTCCAATGTGTATGACGTCGCCCGGAAAACCGAACTTCACCGGGCCGAACGACTAAGTGCGCGACTCTCGAACAACATATTCTTAAAACGAGAAGATCAACAGGTCAGTTTTTCGTTCAAGGTCCGGGGTGCGTACAATAAAATGTCCCACCTGAGCGAAGAACAACTCGAACGTGGTGTTGTGGCGTCTTCTGCCGGTAATCATGCGCAAGGAGTGGCCCTAGCGGCTGCGAAGATCGGGTGTCGTGCCACTATTGTTATGCCCACGACCACCCCACAGGTAAAAATTGACGCAGTCAAAAAGTATGGTGCATCTTGGGTGGAAGTTGTCGTGCGTGGAGAATCATACAGCGACTCGCATGCCCATGCGAGGTCCATTCAGGAGGATTCTGGAGCCACATTCGTTCATCCTTTTGATGATCAACTTGTAATTGCCGGCCAGGGAACGATAGGTGTGGAGATCTTAGATCAACACGCCGGTAAGATCGATGCAATTTTTGTGGCAATAGGAGGAGGAGGCCTGATATCCGGAGTCGGAGCTTTCGTCAAAACTGTCAGCCCCGATACGCGGATCATTGGTGTACAGGCCAAAGATTCAGCTGCGATGATGGTCTCACTTGATGCTGGTAACAGGGTGGAGCTGGAATCAGTAGGTCTCTTCTCTGACGGGACTGCTGTGAAGCAGGTGGGAAAAGAGACGTTCAAGATTTGTCAGGAAGTAGTGGATGAGATAATCACGGTGGATACGGATGAGATTTGCGCTGCTATCAGTGACGTTTTTATCGAATCGAGGAGTATTCTCGAGCCTGCTGGAGCTCTCTCGATCGCCGGACTCAAGTCCTACGTCGAACGTGAACGGTGCACTGACCAAAGCATGATTGCCATCGCTTGTGGCGCGAACATGAATTTCAACAGGCTACGTTTCATTTCGCAACGGGCAGAAGTGGGTCGTCATAAAGAGGCGGTATTCGCTATTACCATTCCTGAAGAACGCGGCTCTTTTAGAAAGCTCTGCCATCTCGTTGGAGACCATAGCGTTACGGAATTCAATTACAGAATTGCTGACGCGCAGAAAGCTCACATTTTGGTTGGGATTGGAACGCAGAGCGAAGAAGACGGCCAAAAACTGGCGGCCCAATTCAACGAAGCTGGCTTCGAAACCATTGACCTTTCTCACGACGAATTGGCAAAAAGCCATCTTCGACACATGGTCGGAGGCCGATCCACACTGGCGAAGGGAGAATCCTTGTATAGATTTGAATTCCCGGAACGGCCGGGTGCATTGATGCGGTTTCTATCCCATATCCCCTCCCGCTGGAATATCAGTCTGTTTCATTATCGCTACGGTGGTGCAGATTTTGGAGACGTGCTTGTCGGATTCCAAGGACCCTCGAGTCACGATAAAGAACTTGAAAACTACCTCACCGAGGTCGGTTTCCGATTCTGGGACGAAAACGACAATCCAGCATACCACCTCTTCCTGCTCGAAAACTAGGTGCTGACCTTAACTAGAGGATTTTGGGAACCGTCTATGACTATAGTTGTATATACAACTATCATTAATACATATTACTCTCGATATGGAAATCACACCTCGAAAGGAACTCAAAATCGTCGCTATTCTTGGAAGTGCCCAACAGAGCAGCATGACCTCCGAAGTATTCAAGTTCGTCCAGAACGAAATTGAGAAACACTCAGAGATCAAGTTAGAAATAATCGACCCGACTGATCTTGACCTTCGTGTGCCGGGAAAAGGTTCGACTAACGACGCTCGCGAAATTGAGCGACTTGTCCGCGAGGCTGACGGCGTAATTCTGGCTACACCTGAATATCACGGCAGCTATTCGAGCACGATCAAGCTCGTTATCGACAATCTGGGCTTCCCTTCCGCCCTTTCCGGAAAGCCAGTTTCACTTCTTGGAGTTGCGGCGGGCCAAATTGGTGCCATAAAGGCCCTTGAACATTTGAGAAGTGTGGCTTCGCATGTTGGAGGATTGGTTCTGGCCGGTCCTGTTTCCGTTGCGGGCGTGCGCTCGGCATTCGATGAGAATGGCGCATTTAAAGACGTGAGAGTCGAGAAAATGGTGAGGTCAGTAGCGACGAGCCTCCTCGACTATCTGGACTCGTTCGTCTGCCCCAAAATGGCACTCGAGGAAATGGCAAGGCAAGCCGCTGCGTAATCCTAAAATCCTATTCCCAATCGCAGCATCACTGAGTTTTGACGCTGTAGTTCATCCGTCTCGAATTCTACGTTCCCAATGCTGAAGCTGTCTTTCATGAATCGAGATACTCCTATAGCGTATCTCAATTCGGGGTAGATTCGGATACCACCCAGGTTCAGAGCAACGCCCACTCCCACATTTCCGCTGACCGTCACATCTTCAAGAGCATCCTTGAATTCATCATCTCCTGAAGAAGGGAAAGACAGAACCGGGCCGGCCACGATATATGGTTTGAGGAATGGCGTGCTGGAAATATTGAAGCGAACATCGATGGGGATATCTACCATGCTGAGGTCGAACGCTCCCTCTACTCCATCTAACGAGACATCTACATCGCCAACGTCTCGATAGAAAGCTCCAATTCGCAACCCAACCATGGACAGACCAAGATCATAAAATACGCCAACGTGGTATCCGTTGGCATTATCGAACGTCGCCTCCCGTGATCCGGAAATGTCTGACAGTTCATCAAAATTAAGACCTGCCGCTATTCCCAGTTGTGCGTGAGCCTGAAAAGGACTGAGACAAGTCAGCAGGCTGAACAGAGCGAAAAGACTAACTAGCTTCTTCATTGGTCGTTTTGGAAAGGTTTTGACTGAATCTTGCTGTCCTGAGTACGAAAACGTGTGAATGTCCCCGTATGATTAAGGCCGCATCCAAAGGTAAAATCGTATCGTTATAAAAGGATATTTTTTCGAATTTAGCCGGTCCAAAATAAGTCTTTTTCGATTGTAACGTTTGCGTTGTGCAACCTCACTCACTCAAGCGAGTTTTCACCAACGCAAATCAAATGGGACGTCAAGAAGCATGAAGATTGGGATCACCTGTTATCCGGTATACGGTGGAAGCGGAGTCGTTGCCACCGAGTTAGGTAAGGCTCTCGCTGCCAGAGGCCACTACATTCACTTCATCGCGTATTCGATGCCCTTTCGACTGGGTCATATTGAAGAAAATATTCGGTTTCACGAGGTAAACGTGAACGCGTACCCCCTTTTCGAATATCCACCCTACACACTTAATCTGACCTCAAAAATAGTTGACACGGTCAAATACGAGGAGTTGGACATCTTGCACATGCATTATGCCATTCCTCACGCGACGAGTGCCGTTCTTGCTAGGCAGATCTTGGCAAAAGAGGGAATTCACATCCCTATTGTGACCACGCTACACGGAACTGATATAACGATCGTCGGGCAAGACCCTTCGTTCGCTCCCGTAGTGAATTATTCAATCAACGAATCCGATGGAGTCACGGCAGTTTCCGAATACCTGAAAAATGAAACCGCGGGAGCCTGTGATATCACGACTGATATCGAGGTTATTCCCAATTTTATTGATACCAAGCGCTTTCGAAGACTTCCGCGCGAACACTTCAAACAAGCACTCTGTCCAAATGGCGAACAGCTAATGGTGCACGTGTCCAACTTCCGACCCGTCAAGAGGGCCGTTGAGGTGGTAGAGGTATTCCATCGGCTAATCCAGGATGGATACGGGATTAAACTTTTGCTCGTGGGAGATGGACCAGATCGAGTGGCAGCCGAGCACCGCGCGCGAGAACTGGAAGTTTACGATGATGTTCGTTTCCTAGGAAAACAAGAGCCGGTCGAAGAAATTCTTTCTATCGCGGACATTTTTATGATGCCATCCGGCTCTGAAACGTTCGGCCTTGCAGCGTTAGAAGCAATGGCCTGCGAAGTGCCCGTTGTGGCTTCCAATATCGGCGGCCTTCCCGAACTGGTGGTTGATGGAGAAACAGGATTCCTCTGCCCTCTCGGCGACATTGATGCTTTTGCCGCGGCCTGCAAACGGATTTTGGATGACCCTGACCTGAAGGCGAAAATGGCGGCTGCTGCTCGCGGCAGAGCGAAGAATGAATTCGATACGGACATGATCATCCCTATGTACGAGTCGTATTATGAGCGCGTCAGGGAAAGCATGATCTCGCCCGTATGACCGGATTGCAAAAAGCCGATTTATGAGCGAAGAACACCTAATCAGTAGAAAAAAGAAGCTGTATCCAGTCAGCGATTTTCTCCAGACCTACCTTAGTCGGTATGGACGTATCTGGACCGACTCCATTCGCTACGAGGACCTGACGAGATTTACGAATGCTGTACCGGTTTACGATGAAAAGGACTTCGACACCCTCTGGTCAACTGTTCTCTACGCGGATTCTGAGCGCAAAGAAATTCACCAGCGCCTGTTAAAAGCGTATGCCATTCTAAAGGCTGATGGAGAATTTTCAATAACGAATTACCTGTTCATCGAGCGAGTTGACCAGTGTAATCACGGCAATACGCTACCCTTCAGAGTGCGCGTCGTAAATCGGATTAACGAAAATTTTGACTATTTCTACGTCAAACGAATCGACGCTAACAGGATTTACGGGCTTGAATTGGAGCATATTTTGTCTCCGAACAGAATCAACTACTTCGTTCACGATAAAACGATCGTAGAGGAACACATTATCGGGATACCGGCAGACATCTTTCTCAAAGAAGACATCTCCATCACCGAATTTGACAAGGTTCGTCTCGCGAAGGAATTCGTAAAATTCAACGAGCGATGTTTTATCTCACTACTCGGAGATATGCACTCTGGCAACTTCGTAATCGAGCTGACCCGCGACTTTGAAAAATGGCACTTTCGCATACATTCCATCGACTTTGATCAACAGAGCCACCACTGGCGAAAGGAAGTTTATCTCCCTCAGTTTTTCCACCAAAACGATCCATTTCTCAAGCTTACCATGGATAAGCTGGCTCCAGAAAACGTGTTGCAGTACCAGAAAGAAGAACGAAGCCTAATCGCAAACCGGGTTCGTGTATCGCACGGGCGTTTTACCGAGCTCATGGACGTGATGCGTGAAGACATCATTTCATCAGATGAAAATGTAAAGCGACTCGGGCATCAACTTGCCAACCACTACAGCGACGATCGATTTAAGTCTTGCGACACGATGGGAGAAATCGTTTTCAATTCCATCATGATGCTTCTTGAATCCTCCGCTCCGGCCACATCGCCGCACGAGCCTGTCTAATCAGGCACCTGCATCAACTATCATGTTGATTCCAGCAGAAACGGATTGGACTGCCGCTCTCGACCAATCGTCGTCTCTGGGCCGTGACCAGAAAGCACCCTGAATTCATCGCCGAGCGGTAAGAGCTGCTGAAATATTGATTCCATGAGCAGCGGAAGCGAGCCCTGCCAGAGATCTGTTCTTCCTATCGAGCCGAGAAAGAGTACATCTCCGGAAAACACGACTTCGCTTTCGCGATCCACAAAACTGACGGATCCGGGGGAGTGCCCCGGAGTGTGAAGCACTTCCCAGCTCACTGAGCCGAACTGAATTGTCTCTCCAGGCTCGATGAGCCGGATTGGAGCTGGTGGCGGCTCGAGTTCAATACCGAACATCTGGGCTTGCATTTCGCCTCGCTCCAGTAGAATTGCTTCGGAGGCATGCACCTCGATTCCCACGTCCAGTTTCTTTGCCAGATGGGCACAGCCAAAAATATGGTCGATATGTGCGTGAGTGAGCAAGATTCTTGTCACGGGAGATCCTAATTGCCCGATATAATTCAACACCTCGTCATATTCGCTGTGAGAATGACAAGATGGGTCGATAATAACCGTCTGATCGTCGCTCGTAACCACATAACAGTTGGTCGAGAACGGGTTGAACGTGAAAGATTTTATTATCATGGATCGGGAGCGCGATTCTAACGAAATATTTAAGATTCACTGCACGCCGCACCTTTGAAACAGTTTCACAAAATGATACTTCGGATGCTTCCAGGCCCCTTTGTAGCCTGGTTGGCAGTACTGCTGTTTCTTCTGGTGATGCAGTTCTTAATCAAGTACCTGCCTCAACTCGTCGGCAAAGGACTTCCATTTCTGGCTATAGTTGAGCTTATCACTTATAACCTAGCGTACATGATGGTTCTGGCGGTGCCGATGGCGGCATTGATAACCACGCTGATGGCGTTCGGAAAACTGGCTGAAACCAACGCCTACGCGGTGATAAAAGGATCTGGTGTGTCTTTTCCACAGCTGGTGTGGCCAATTTATGTGGTTGGCATCCTCCTGACGGCTGGAATGTGGTATTTCAACACGGAATTTCACCCTGAAGCTAATTTTCGAGCCAGAAATTTGTGGCAGGATATTAAGGTTTCCAAACCCGGATTCGACCTCCAGGCTGGCGTTTTTTACGATGGTATTGACCAGTACAAAATCCTGGTTGGCGACATTCCGATTGACAACCCGAATGAGCTCCACGACGTCACAATTTTCGATTATTCGGATGGATCAAGATTTAGAACCGATATCTCAGCCTCACGTGGCTTGCTTGAACCGATCACGGTCGGAAACACGTTAAATCTGGTCCTCTTCGACGGAGAAGTTCATCGAAAACGACCGCCTGGTAGCGGAAATACCGATCGATACGAACGGCTTTCTTTCGATCGGCACCTCATCCGCATTTCCCTGGAGGACTTGAACTTCAATCGTTCCGATCCGCGAGAGGGTACCAGGACGCAGCGCACGATGAAATCACGAGAAATGATCGTTCTCGTCAATTCACTCGATAGCACGATTTTGCAGAATCAGCAACAGCTCCGTGTGATGATGGCTGAACTGGGTACGGGATCCATTAGCAGAACCGAAACCGGTTCACTTATACGCGATCAGACCAGAGTTGCCGTTTTTAACTCAGAAGAAGATAGTTTTTCACGCCAGGTGCGAGACACATCAATCAAGAGCCGTCGCTCTCTACGAATGAAGATCGATCGCGTGCGCCGTGACTTAAGCTGGCTGCAGGACGAATCCGATGAATACAAGGTCGAAATACACAAAAAGTATTCGATCGCTATCGCCTGCCTGATATTTATGATGATCGGTGCTCCTCTCGGTCTGTTTATTCGGAAAGGAGGGCTCGGAACTGCTGCTGCCCTGGCAGTGGGCATTTTCCTTTTTCATTGGGTCTCTCTTGCTAATGGAGAAAAACTGGCCGATCGCGGCTTTATTGAGCCGTGGCTGGGGATGTGGTTGGCAGATATCGTTACAGGGATTATTGCGATTTGGCTCACGTTCTTTGTGTGGCGGGACCTGAAGTCGATTCCTCTCTTTTCGTTCAGGCAAGATCGGTCTGAGACAAAATCAACAGAGCTATCACCTGATAATCCTTCAGTATGACCGATTCAATGACCGGCACACTTTATTTGGTTGCCACTCCCATCGGAAATCTTGAAGACATGAGCACGCGAGCAATCAAGACACTCAATTCTGTGGCGCTCGTTGCGTGTGAGGACACCAGAACTTCCGGAGTTCTCCTCAACCACTTTGGAATCGAGACGCACCGCACCAGCTTTCATTCGCACAATGAACACGGAAAGGCAAAGCGTATTGTCGAACAGCTTCTCCGAGGCGATGATGTAGCATTGATTTCCGACGCTGGATCTCCTGGTATTTCGGACCCGGGATATCTCCTCGTTCGAGCGGCTCTGGATGCAGGATTGGAAGTGTGTGCCCTGCCAGGGCCCTCCGCCGTAATCCCAGCGTTGGCGGCCAGCGGGTTGCCTTCCGACCGATTCGTTTTCGAGGGTTTTCTTCCGACTAAGAAAGGACGTCAAACCAGGATTAAAGACCTCGTCACCGAAGATCGAACGGTCATCCTTTATGAATCTCCTCACCGACTGGCGAAGCTGCTCGTTCAACTCGCAACCTATGCGGGCGACGACCGCCAGGCGGTCGTCGCCCGCGAGATCTCCAAGAAATTTGAAGAGTTTATCAGGGGTACGCTCGCCGAGTTAATCGAGTGGACAGAGGCTCAACAAAAGGTTCGGGGCGAGTGCGTAGTCTTACTGGCATCAGAAAGGACTTCCAAACGAATGAATGAAGACAAATCGACGCCTGAAAACTGAACCTAATCGGGTCCGGTAGCGTTGTAGCGCCCATAAATGCCCCTCCAACCCGTCATCCTTTTTTAGCAGCTCGAATTCATGCACTGGAAACGTACCGAAAAGGTTGTTGCGGCCTTGGTGTTCGCATATTCGCTTGTCATCTATCTCCTGACCGTCGCGCCAGCCACCTCCTTCTGGGATTCAGGTGAGTTCATCGCGATTGCCAGCATGCTTCAGGTCTCGCATCCTCCGGGAGCGCCCTTTTTCATGCTCGTGGGCCGCTTTTTCTCGATGTTTGTTCCTACGGAATACGTCGCGCTGTCCATAAATATGATCTCCGTGCTGTCTAGCGCATTCACAGTACTTCTCCTCCATCTTATTATTGTTCGTTTTGTGAGGGAGTGGCAGGGAGAACCAGCATCATGGTCTGTGTCGGATCGAATTGTGGCACTCGCCGGTGGAGTCGTCGGCGCCTGCACGTTTGCCGTGACCGATTCATTCTGGTTTAATGCGGTAGAGGCAGAAGTTTATGCCCTGTCCATGCTGTTCACCGCTCTGGTCGTCTACCTCATATTGCGCTGGCGGGAAGAAGCGGCCCTCGAAGATGAACGCCTTGCCGGAGGACAACACCGATTTGGACTGGCCACGAACCGATATTTGATTCTGATATCCTATTTGTTCGGACTCGCCATCGGAGTTCACCTCCTTAACCTTTTGGCCATTTTCTTCATTGCTCTCATCGTTTTCTTTCTTGAGTTTGAAAACCCCGAGTGGAATGCAAAACAAAGGTGGATGGGCCTAATTGCGACGGGCATTGTGTCTTCAGTGGCCTTCCTCGTCGTGTATCCCGGTGTGGTCCAGTGGCTTCCAGGTGTCATAGGAGATTCTGGAGCTCCAATATTTATGACCTTTGCTCTGTTGACCGCGATCGGCTTCGGGGTGTACTGGAGTCACAGTAAAGGCATGCAGGCATTGAACCTCGTGATGATCTGCCTGACGGTCGTCATGATCGGTTATTCCTCATACACGCTTATTTTCATCCGCAGTGCTTCTAATCCGCCGATTGACGAAAATGACCCTGAGACCGTCGAGGCAATCGTTTCCTACTTAAAACGAGAGCAATATGGACAGACTCCCATATTAAAAGGAAACACGTATAACGCACAGCTTGGGACCATCGACACAAGGCGCGAGACGTGGTTTCCGCGTAGACATTCTCAAGATCCGAATCACACGCGCGTATATGCCCAATACAATTCCGACTCGGAGTATTTCTGGAATTATCAGGTTGGACACATGTATGTCCGCTACTTCTTGTGGAATTTTGTAGGGCGCGCAAGCGACGTGCAAGATGCGCCTGCCATCACGGGATTCTCAAGTGATGAGAGCAATCAATATCTCTATCAAACCCCAAGCGAGGAGGCCAGCCGGAACGCGTACTACGGACTTCCGCTTTTACTGGGATTGATCGGCGCAGCGTTTCACTTTATGAGAGATTGGAGGCGCGCCTTCTCGGTTCTGGTGCTGTTTTTGATAACGGGGGTGGGCATCATTTTTTATTTGAATCAGACCCCGTTTCAACCTCGCGAACGGGACTACGCCTATGTGGCTTCATTCTTCGCCTTTTCGATATGGATTGGACTTGGCGCTACCGGACTGCTTCGATTACTTCATGATCAGCTCAAGGATCGATTCGAAGAAGGCAACCTAAAACCGGTCCTGGCTGGTGGTGCGGCCGTTCTGTTTGCCGCAGTGCCGGCACTCATGTTGATCGTCAATATGGACGATCATGATCGAAGTGGGCGTTATGTAGCTGGCGACTACGCTTACAACATGCTGATTGGCTTGGAAAAAGACGCCATCGTCTTCACTAACGGCGATAACGACACATTCCCTCTCTGGTACCTACAGGAGGTTGAGGGTGTGAGGCGAGACGTGCGGGTTGCGAATCTTTCTCTGCTCAACACCCCCTGGTATGTTCACCAATTGAAAGACCAGTGGTCTCGCGACTCTGCACCCCTACCGATTACGCTACCAGATGATGTAATCGATAATCTCGAAATCATTCGATGGGAACCCAGAGAGTTGGAGCTTCCGGTGGACAAGGAACGCTTATTTGGTTCTGCTGAATCAGGATTGTTGACTCAGCTTGAGGATTCTTCTTTGATCGAAAGCCCGATGCGTTGGACTCTCGAAGGAAGACCTTATACCAGCGACATCAGCCTTCTATATGGAGCCGATCAGGCTGCGCTGAACATTCTCTTGACCAATGCGCAGCAGAACTGGAAACGCCCCGTCTATATCGCCGTCACCGTGAGTCCAGATGGTCAGCTTGACTTGAACAAGCCGCAGGAAGGAAAGAGCTTTTTCCAGCTCGAAGGTCAAGCGTATCGAGTCGTCCCGATCAGCCATTCCGAACAACTCGGACGCGTGGTACCAGGCGTGACACTAGAAAAACTGAAGATGTTCAGGTTCAGGGGGTTGAATGATCCAGATGTGTATTTCGACGAAAACATCAGGCGCATGGTCGACAACTATCGTAATATATTCTCGCACACGGCAGAGACCCTCGGCCGAGGGGGAATGGTCGAGGAGAGTCTGGAACTACTGGACTGGTTTATGGAAGCGGTCCCCTTTTCTACTATTCCCGGGGATGAGACTTCCTTCGCGTTTATGGCTCAAGCGTACTCGACGCTGGGCCAGACCGAGCGTTCAGCTGAATTGTGGCAGCAGGCAGAACCCTTGGTACTGCACAGACTCAAAACGGCAGTACAAACCAACAATCAGTCGACAATGGCGCGAGCAGCGCGATTTATTGAGATTATCCAGGGTGCCTATCTCGAGACACGTAATTTCGAGGGATATGCCAATCTGTCGAACGCCATCTCTGAGGTAATTGGAGACTCCTCATTCAGGCAAACAGCGGAAGAGGTCGAACTCCTGTACAACAGTGTCAACGACTCAGTCGGAGAACCCGACAACTAACGAGAAACTAGGAGTGAACCTGAATCCGAATGCCCACCCACGGTCACGCGGTAAACGTAAACTCCCGAAGGCAAATTCGACGTTTCGATATTCAGGACATTCGTCCCAATCCGGACAGTCTGCGAAATCGACTTTACACGCTTTCCGCTCGCGTCGAACAGACTGAGCTCTAACGCTCCTCCTTTCAGAGTTTCCATTGTCATCGACACCAATCCTGAACCTGGATTCGGGTAGGTTGACTCGACAGTGACTCGCCTCGGAATTTCAAGGAGTTCTGTGGTCGTTCCCGCCGCGAGAGACATCGCGTGAGATGTCGTAAAAATGAAGTCACCAAGTTGACTCCCTGTACCGTCTGCCGCATTGGCGGAGGCGTAAAACGTCACCTCACCTGCATCACTGGCGGGAGGAATCCAACGAAGAGCCCACTCGTGTTCGTCTGAGGTTCGAAATGCCTGATCGTGGGTAACGTGCGTCGGATCGAGTCCGTTTTCGGAAAGTGCGGTGCCGGAATTGGGGACTACTTCCCATGATCCCACCATCTGATTGTTCGAATTCCTGACCGTTATGGAGAACCCGAAGGAAGCAGCACTGGGGCGTTGAACCTTCACCAAGAAGTCGACCCCGACTCCTGATGAGTACGATGACGGCGCCTCAATTTCCAGAGAGCCAGTCGATGAGTTGACCGCGTTCCCGACGTGACAGCCGGTATCTGCGCAGGTAAAGGCGCCTGGGGCTCCAGTCCTGTTTGAAGGAGCGCCACCTGAGAGAACGGAAGCTCCAATAATTACGAACGCAATGAAAGAAAACAGGACCGGTCCAAGAACAACTGTAAATCTTCGATTCATATGGCGACTAATTATTTGGAGTATTCCGAACAACGAAAGGATGAGAAATATCGTTCAGTTTGAGCGAATATGGCCCGGGGTCAAACTGACCGTCTAGTTCTAGATAAAAGCGGTAGGGACGCAAAACGCTAGCACAAATGGCACCTTGAGGCCTACGCATGGTCAACGTTACGAGGATAAGATTGCCAGCTTTTTGCTGAACTACGTCATGCAATTGCGAACAAGAATCTGGAAATGCCCCCTTTACCAGCACTTCCACCGATATCCCTCCGTCTGAGGTGGACGAAGCAACTACTTCCGGTCGAATTATTGCTGTGTCGTAGGTGGCGGCAAAAAAACGATATTCGGTTCCTTCTTCGGGCGGAGTAACTGTAATCGTGGAGCGGCCGTCCATTGAATCCCCACTTTCACGGTGCCCGAATTGTTCCTCTCCATTCGGCGCGACAGATACACTCGCACATCCGGTGAGGGATTGGCTCCCAATCAGAATTAATAACGATAGCGCTAGGCGCATTCGGCCAGTTGCATTCATATCAAGTTGGCGTTCAGTCGGCTAATATTTTTACATCTGCAGCAGACATGCTTTCGTCAACTTCTGCACGGTCCGCATCACCCCACAATCTTTCCAGACTGTAAAATTCTCGTTTTTCCGGTAGAAAAACATGCACAACGAGATCCACATAGTCCATGAGAACCCATTGATAGTGGTCGGTTCCTTCAACATGCCAAGGCCGTTCGCCCGCTTCTTCCTTTAATTTCGCGCGCACAGAATCTACGATGGCTCTAATTTGCATGTCCGAATCCCCTGTGACTAGGATAAATATGTCCGCCACGCCACTGATGCCGTATACATCCAGAACGAGAATGTCCTTTCCTTTTTTTTCGAGAATGGCATCTACCGCATATCTGGCGATTTGCCTTGTTGGTGCCTCGGACAGGCGCTTTTTATCCTCCGTTCGATCCGGTACAATGTCCGTGTCGAGAGAGTGCTGATTTTCCTGGCTCAGGTCTTAACTCCCCGGGATTCCACCCGGTATCTACTCAGAATCTAATGTTGGTTCTTCTTCAGCCGCTTCCTGATCTACTTGTTCAACAAACGGCATCACAGTCATGAAGTCGGCGCCGATAATGATTGTTGCATCGATGAAGTACTCCGGTTTGAGTTCTTCTGCAATACGATCGTTTGTCAGCCCCAACGCGACAGCAACCTGCTCGGAGGCATCGAGGTTTCCGACCCTATCAAGGATCACAGTCTTTTCAACTGATTGATTTGAATGATTTCCCGTTTCAACCACATCGAATCCATGACTTCTGAGATGCTCCGTTAGATTTGACGCGAGCCCTGAAATGCTAGTCCCATTCATCACCTCGACTTGAATTATATCCCCCAGCAGGTTGCGAGGATTTTCCAATCTAAAAGGATCAGGGCGCGGAGTAGACACTCTCTGACTAAACGCATAGATGAGAATTCCGGCTATCGCGATAACTACGACCAGTCCGATATTCAGAAAAAGGTTGCTTGCTTTGGAAGTCACTGGAGTGAATGTTGAATGGATGAAAGCCCATTTGACAAAAAAAGGCGCGGCGGAGAGTAATCTCCGCCGCGCCCAAAATACAATCTTCTAATGTCAGTCGTTCTATCTCAGGCGATCATTCCAGAACAAATCCTGAGAGTTCGGTCCAAAATTTCCGTAAAAAGATCCGCCACTATGCCGCTGCCCGCCATATCCACCATAGTTTCCATATCCCATATTTCCGTAGGGATTTCTTCTCATCGAAAGATGAATCTGAACGTTTTCTGAAGGACGGTAAGCAATCTCAGCATTCCTTAAGAATACTTGAGGAGACTGATTTCCAGTGATACTGTTGAGTCGTTGATCTTGGAGTGGGGAATATGCCGCGGCAACATCCACTCTCGCGGCCAGCTTGTTGCTGAATTGCCACTGCATGCTGTTCGTATACATGGCGATGCTCGATCCACCTCCGAAAGACGACGATGAGGCTTCAAACGAATGGCTCATCCTGAAGTGTTCGGGAGTAAAAAATCGATTCAGTGAAAATCCGACATTACCCTGGTCGTATAGACGAACACTGGTCGCCTGTGCTGAGCCTGCAGAGCGCAATTGAGCATTCGCCGGCGAAGCAGCGAGCACGAGAGCAATCACAAAAGCCGCGATTAGAGAAGAACGCATAATATTGTGTAAAGTAGACCTTATTTCTGCTATCGAAATTCGGCCTGGATCTCTGAATGAGGCGGGAATATCGTATAATAGCTGTGTATGCGGGCCAAGTCAATAACGTTCCGAGTGCCCTATTATTTTGTCCATGCCCGAAATAATCGGGCATTTTTTCTAGACTGCTGATTCTTCTGTTTCATGTCCGCTTCTGCCATCATTCTGGGTATTGAGTCCTCCTGCGACGACACCGCCGCTGCAGTGATTGCCGATGGTCAGCTATTGTCAAGTGTCGTATCCACGCAGCTTGAGCACCAAGCATACGGTGGTGTAGTCCCCGAGTTGGCTTCGAGGGCACACGAACGAGACATCGTGCCCGTGGTGGAGTCGGCGCTAAAGAAGGCTGGTGTGACCCGAAACGAGCTGACGGCTGTAGCCGTTACGACTGGACCCGGCCTCATTGGATCGCTGCTTGTTGGTGTGAGCTTCGCAAAAGCACTCGCACTCGGTCTCGAAATTCCGCTGATCAGCGTTAATCACCTGGAGGGCCATCTAGCATCCCTCTTTCTCGAAGCTGATCCGCCACCATTCCCACACCTGAGTCTGATTGTAAGCGGTGGACACACGCAATTAATGCGAATTGATGGCCCTTCCGATTTTAAGCTACTTGGCAAGACGAGAGATGATGCGGCGGGTGAAGCATTTGATAAAGTTGGCAAACTTCTGGGGTTGTCTTTCCCAGGTGGCCCTCAAATCGATGCGCGAAGTTCAGATGGCAATTCTTCCTACCATCAGTTCCCGCGCACCAGACTTCAGGGATTTGATTTTTCGTTCTCAGGGATCAAAACCGCCGTACTCTATTATTTAAACTCGTTCAGCGAGGAAGAAAGAGCAGCAGTGCTGGATCAACACCTAGATGATTTATGTGCCTCGTTTCAAGAAGCAATCGTCGATATGCTGATCGCCCCGGTAAAAAAAGCACTGCGGGACAACAAACTGAGAGATGTAGGACTCGTAGGAGGCGTATCGGCTAACTCAAGATTGAGGGAACGAATGAGTGATCTGACAGATACATTCGGCGGACGGACTTTCGTACCCTCTCTAGAGTACTGCATGGATAATGCCGCCATGATTGCGATGGCTGGTTATCATCACTACCTGATTGGCAAGTTCAGCCCTCTCACAACTACTGCAGATCCGAGCCTGGCAATCCATTGACGCCTTTCGACGAAATCATATCGGAACTTCAGCGTTTGAAGAATCAGACCGATCCGGCAAACGAATCTAATCCGGATGATATCGGTCGGTGGCGGGACCGGATAGATGCCATTGATCAGATCTTGCTGGTCATGCTCAATGAGCGCAGTAGGAGCGCGAACAACATCGGACATATTAAGAAGCACTTGAAACTTCCGATCTACGTTCCCGAAAGAGAGAAAAATGTCCTGAAGAACGTTCTGGACAAGAACAACGGCCCACTCAGAAGCGAGGCAGTACAACGTTTGTTTGAGCGCATTATCGATGAAACACGCTCCCTTGAACGCCAACGCTACCAGAATCCATCCCAAGAAAACGGCGATACGAACTCTTGAAAAAAGACATTTATCGGTTGTTGGGCATAGCCTCGCTAATTGGCATCGTTGTCATGATCGCGGGATACGATCTCGTTTTTCGATCCACGACTCCAGAATATGACGGAAAACGATCTGTCAATATCCGGCCTGAAACCAATCTCGAAGGCGTTGCAGAAGGCTTGGTGGACACGGGGATCCTGAAAAAATCGAGTGGATTTGTGCTGCTCGGCAAGCTCACCGGTTGGGGTAGCCAGATCAAAGCTGGACATTACGAATTCGAAATGGGCGTATCCAATCGAGATGTTTTAGAAACACTGCGCCGTGGATTACAGGAACCGGTACGTGTACGGGTGCCGGCCGGGACCAGAAAAGAACGAATGATTCGTTCGATGGCTGCAGAGATGGCATTTACTGAAGAGGAATTGACCAGCGCCTTTTCAGATGAAGAGCTGGCCACGGAGATGAGTACCGACACGACTCACTTATGGTCATTCATGATTCCCGACACCTATTTTTTCTATTGGCTGACCGATCCTGCGGATGTCGTAAGACGAATCAAAGACCGCTACGACAATCTGTACGCATCTGCGCTCGATTCGCTGGGAAGCATACCGGTCGACCTGACGCCAGATGAGGTGATCCGAGCAGCCGGAATCGTGGAGTGGGAATCTTCTTATGTCCCCGAAAAACCACGAATCGCAGGCGTCTATCTGAATCGATTAAAAAACCGATGGGCGCTACAGGCAGATCCGACGGTTCAGTACATCATAATGCTGGACGAAGGAGAAAAAAGACGCTTATTCTTTCGCGATTACGAGATTGACCACCCTTACAATACCTACAAGTTCAGAGGACTCCCGCCCGGCCCCATAACCAATCCAACCGCGAGTTCAATTCAGTCGATTTTCTACCCGGAAGCACATAGCTATTTTTATTTCGTCGCGAAGGGTGATGGGCAGCACATTTTCAGCAAGACACTGGCCGAACATCGCAGAAATGCACAGGAGTATTACAGAGTCA
>Ga0315336_1001432_pt1 | contig 46432 bp, 35 predicted proteins | sample ASW5metaG_FD_204512 | JGI IMG/M metagenome (GOLD analysis project Ga0315336, IMG submission 204512) | Ammonia-oxidizing marine archaeal communities from Monterey Bay, California, United States - ASW #5 | ecosystem: Environmental > Aquatic > Marine > Intertidal zone | place: USA: California... | reverse complement strand
CCGAAAGGGTGTGCGGGAAATAATCATGAGGGATCCGGGTTCATGCGTAGCGCGGACTTCAGTCCGCGTTGGGAGGTGCGGAATTCATTCCGCACAGACCTTTCGGCGGACTGAAGTCCGCCGCGACAGACGCGGACTAAAGTCCACGCTACCTGGTACACCAACATCCACCGATCGGATTCTCTGGTCAGAGCCTTATACTCTCTGCTCGAGAAAACCACTCCACCGTTCGCCGAACGCCATCCTCCAGGGATGTATCGCAAGAGAGTCCGAGCGCGAGAAGCCGCTTCACAGGGAACCGGGTTCATGCGTAGCGCGGACTTCAGTCCGCGTTGGGAGGTGCGGAATTCATTCCGCACAGACCTTTCTGCGGACTGAAGTCCGCCGCGACAGACGCGGACTAAAGTCCACGCTACCTGGTACACCAACATCCATCCATCCAATTCTCTGGTCAGAGCCTTATATCCTCTGCTCGAGAAAACCACTCCACCGTTCTCCGAACGCCATCCTCCAGGGATGTATCGCAAGAGAGTCCGAGCGCGTGAAGCCGCTTCACATCGAAAATCTTGTCTATCTGTCCATCGGGTTTGCCGGTGTCCCAAAGAATCTGGCCCGGGTATCCGGTTTCCCGGCGAACGACTTCAGCCAGTTCCTTGATCGATGTCCGGGTGCCGGAGGAAATATTGACGGGGTCGCGGCCGTCATAGGATTCCAGGAACCACGGGACCAGGGCCGCGACATCTCCTGCGTATACGAAATCGCGTGTGGGCCGCCCGCTTCCGTAACAGGAAATTTCCGGCGCGCCGGACTTTTTCGCTTCGATGAATCGTCGAATCAGCGCGGGAATCACGTGGGAGTACCCCTCGTTGAAATTGTCATACTCTCCGTACACGTTGCCGGGAATCAGAACCACGCTGTCGAATTCGTATTGTTTACGGTACGCATCCGATTGGATCAGCATCATTTTTTTTGCGACGGAGTACGGGGCACTCTCGCCTTGTGGAATCCCGTTCCACATCTGATCTTCGCTGATCGGGGAGTCGGCGGTGCCGGGATAGGAACAGCCGCCGATGAAGGTGACAAATCTATCGACCCCTGCGTCGAAGGAGGCGTGAAGCATATTGGTATTGATGAGGATATTCTCCCGGAAGAATTCGGCGGGGAAGTCCCGGTTGGCGATGATCCCGCCGACCTTGGCGGCGAGATGCAGTACCGCGTCGGGTTTGATCTCGGCCAGCATGCGTCCGGGTTCTTCCGGGTTCAGCAGGTCGAAATCCGTCCGCCCCACCGGCACAATTTCGGAATCGGTTTTCGCCTGGAGGGTCGGGACGATGTGACGGCCGAGAAAGCCGGTGGCGCCGGTCACGAGGATTCGCTGGAAGGACCTGGTCATTCAATAGTATTCTACATTCGCGAAATCCGTTTTCCAGCGGAGGGTGCTCAATCCGTCACGAAGCGCCAGCAGGCCGTCGTCCCAGCCGATTTTCGGCTCGAATCCGACTTCTTGAATCCGCGAAAAGGAGATGGAGTAGTTGCGCTTGTCCGGATCTTCCCGGATGTCGTTAAAGTGAAGGTAGCAGCCGGTAAGTTCGCTGACTTTTTCAGCCAGTTCCCGTTTCGTCTTGTTCATTCGTTCGTGGCCGATGTTGAACGCGCGACCCTTCATGGTATCGAAATTCTCCAAGGTGAATTGAATCGCGCGGGCGACATCGGTCACATGGATGAAGGAGCGCTGAAAATGACTCTCAAAAATTACCAGAAAACCCTGGCGCAGCGCGCGCCACATGAAGTCGTTCGGCATCAGGTCGAGGCGGACGCGGCCGGAAAGTCCGAACACGGTAGTAAAGCGAAAGGTGACGACGTTTTCCTTGGTGAGAAGCTCCTGTTCGGCCTTGACCTTGGTGAGGCCATAAACGGAGATGGGTTCCTGCGGGGTGTCTTCCCCGCACAGTCCTTCCACCGGCTGTCGTGTTCCGTAGCCGCTGGTGGTGTTGGGAAAGATATAGGGCTGACGTGCGGGATCACGGAGGGCATCCAGACGCATCGCGGCCTCGTAATTGATTTCCCAGGCATCTTTTTCGCGTTCTTCGCACAGGGGGGCGCCCACCAGGGCGGCGAGATTAACGATTGCGTCGGCGCCGTCCAGCGCGCGCTTCAGATTTTCGTCGTCCCGGACATCTCCCTGGATGCATTCGAACGAGGGGTGAATGAAGTAGGGCAACAGGCCGGTCTGCCGGTAGCAGAAATTGTCAAGGACGCGGACTTGGTATCCATGCTCGAGCAACTGCGGCACGAGAGCGGTGCCCAGGTATCCGGCAGCGCCCGGGACGAGAATTTTTCGATTTCTATCTATCATGATATCCGACCTTATGGGCGGTGCAAGTGCCTGTCAATGGCGCGACGGAATCCCGCCGCTGAATTGATCTTCTTGACTTGTCGTGGAGGGTTCGCGACTGCGCTTGTTAACAAATGTTCCGACTTCCCTCTCTCAAACTCGTTCCCGGTTGACGTTCCCGTACCCCGATGATAGGGATCGGATATGACGTGTTTGCGTAGTGCCGTACGGTTCATGATCCTGATTCTGGTCGCGATGAGCGCCGGTGTTTCGGGGTGCGCCAAAAGTGTCGGCGCTCTTGACGCGGACGACGAGCGCGATCCGGCAATGGAGCACGCAAGCAGGCTGGAGAGGTCCAATGACTTTGGGGGGGCGGTCCGAGCGTACCAGGATGCCTTGGACCAGAAGCCGGAGTTGGTCAAAGCGCACCTGAAGCTGGCGCTGCTGTATGACGATTACGAAAACAACTATCTCCGCGCGATCTATCATTACGAGAGATACCTCGAATTGAGGCCGGAATCCGAAAAGCATGCGGACATTCAGGAACTGATTCGTCTTGCCCGTGTAAATTACGCGGCGTCGATACCGGAACAGGCCTCCCATGCGATCCGGGAATTGAATCGTGTCCGGCAGCAGGCGAACCAGATGGAGCTGGATATGGGGGCCGCAAAACGCAAGATTGCAGCGTTGCAAGTCGAAAATGGAAAATTGACCTCGGCGCTGGGCACGGCCCGAATGAGAATCGATTCGGGCCATGGGCGTGCTCCGGCGCCCGGGACGCCGCCTGCCGTCGCGGCAGTCGCGGCGACGACGAAGTCCATCTCCTATACCGTTCAACGCGGTGACAGCTTGTCGGGGATCGCGACCAAGATGTACAATGACTCCAGAAGGTGGAGAGCGATTTACGAGGCCAATCGCGCGGCCCTGGACAGTCCTGAAAGTCTCAAAGTGGGTCAGATTTTGAAAATTCCGAATTCCCAGTCAGAGGGGGGTTGAGCTTCTATGTCAGGGTCGCAAAGCAATGAAGAAACACCAACGCCGGATGGATTGATGAAGGGAACAGATTTTTTTGACGAGGACTTGCAGAACCGCGACCGCAACCGGGTACCGGCCGAAACGGACGGATCGGAAACCGAATCCCGGGTGATCAAGCGACCGGTTTCGGACTTGAATCTCACACGCATGGGCCGGCAACGCGAGGATATCGACAACCAGGTGGCCGCGTCGTCGCAGGAGCTTGAACGACTTCGCATCCGCCAGGTGGAAATCGAGAAAGAACGGCGTGATCTGGAGGAACTGCGCAAGAAGCAGGAGGATTATGTCACCGCCCGGCGTGATCTCAGCGAACGGCTGACCCAGAGCCTTGTTACCATGGAAAAGGAACAGGTGCGGATGCAGCTGGTCACCGAGATGCTGGATACCGGCAGGAGTCGTTTTAAGAATATGCGGGAGGAGATCGGGGCGATCGATGAAGAGACCTGGACAGATGACAGGATGCGGGACGAGTTGACCAAGTCTCTGACCCTGCTGGAAGAGTCGAGAATGGAGTACAATTCCACGATCGCGAAACTTGAAGCCACCATGTCGGATGGAACCCCGCCGCTTGTCGCCGATGGGAACCCGGGATCCCCGGTGCACGTGGGGACGCAAAATACCCGTTCATTCGGCTACTGGTTCAAAGCGGGATTCGCATTTCTACTTCCGGGTATGCTGTTTCTTACTTCTTTGATCGCGGTCCTGATTTACCTCTATCGTACCTACGCGTGACGTTTGTCCGATTGTCGGCGAACGGCAATGAATTCATCCGACCCAAACAGGAAAACGGAGAAGAAGTCGCGGGATCTCGGTACCGGCGACCTGTTCGCGTGGGGGGCAAAGCAACGCGAAATCGAGGAATCCGATTCCATTTCCCATCGTGAAACCAACGGATCAGCCAGTTTGTATGGGATCGAGCGGTCGAATGATCCGCCCCGGGCGAAGCCAACCAGCGTGAATTCGTACCTGTATGGCGGAAACGGGGGGCGACTCGAGCCGGCCGGCCGCGACGCAACGGTTGTCCGCAATCGCGTGGTTTTTCTCGTCCTGCTACTCGGCCTTGTCGTCTTCGTGGCGCTCCATATCGCGAGGGGGTAGACCGTTTGGCGCCCTGGGAGGCGGATTCCGAATATCGTTGCACTTTATCGGATCCGGGGCTATAGGAGGACACTGAGGGCGAAGTAATCGCGGGCAGGCACAAATGATTACGGGATTCCTGTATCCCGTTTACTTCGAGGTGAGTAAGTGAAGATTGCATTGGCATGTGGAGGCACGGGCGGCCACATTTTTCCCGGCGTCGCCACGGGCGAGATTCTATCAGCCCGCGGGCATGAAGTCGTGCTCTGGCTGGCCGGGAAAGATGGGGAAAGTCACCTGGTTCGTGATTGGGGCGGCGAAGTTGTCACGGTCGCGGCCGAAGGGTTTTCCGAGGGCGTTTCACCCCGGGCCATGAAGACGGCCTGGTCGCTGGTCCGCGCGGCGCGGACTTGTACCGGCATGATGCGGCACAATCCCCCGGACGTTCTGCTCGGTATGGGCAGTTACGGATCCGTCGGCCCCATCCTCGCCGCCTTGCGTCTGCATATTCCCTTTGTTCTGCACGAGGCGAATGTTCTCCCCGGCCGCGCCGTAAGCTTGTTTTCCCGGTGGGCAGCCGCCGTGGCCGGAAGTTTCGAGGAAACTCGATACTACATGCGCCGCAAGGACATTGTGCTTACCGGCATGCCGATCCGGTCGCGCCTGGCAGCGGCCGCGCGCGGAAGCGCAAAAAGAGAGTGGGACCCGAACCGGCTTACCATCCTGGTAATGGGGGGAAGCCGCGGCGCGCACGCGCTCAATGAAATCGTTCCCGAAGCCCTCGCGGAATGCCGCAAGCTGGGCCAGAACTTCCAGGTCGTTCATCTCGCAGGAGACACCGACGTAGAGTCTGTACGCGAGATTTACGAGTCCGAGAAAGTCACCGCGGCGGTACACGGATTTACCCTGGATATGGCCTCGATTTATGCAGGAACGGATTTGGCTGTCTGTCGTTCCGGTGCTGCAACCTGCGCGGAATTGTCCGCATTCGGGGTCCCGGCGCTGCTCATACCGTACCCGTTTGCAGCCAAGGATCATCAGACCGCCAACGCCCGCGCCATGGAAAAAGTCGGAGCCGCAGATATTGTGCCCGAGGATGACCTCAGCGCCACTTGGCTAAAAGATTACGTCCACCAGTGCATCCAGAATCCGAGCAGATTGGCGAGGATGAGTGCGGCCTCCCGGCATCGAGCCCAGGAGCGGGGGGCCGAGGCATTGGCCGATCTGATTGAGCAGGTTGGTGAAACGGGCGGCACGCCTCAAAAGCCGTTGCCGAATGTCGAGTGAAGACATACCCGATGCCGAATCAAGCCGGGGCCCGGGTCGTCGAAGTTTTGATGTATTGAGGCTTCACTCGGATTTCGAAATTCGTCATTCATTCGTCATCGGGTAATTCATCATTCGTCCATAGTCGCATGTCGGATTCTCCTCTCATCGCGCCCATTCGAGATCCGGACTGGGCAAATTCCCGCACTGCATTCCTTCGAATTCTCCAAGAAAAACAGGGCCGAATCCACTTTGTCGGGATCGGAGGGGTTGGAATGGCGGGCCTTGCCTGTCACCTGAAGGCGGCCGGATTCACAATCTCTGGAAGCGATATCACCGAGTCCGGGATCACGGCATGGTTGCGGGAGCAGGGTATCGACGTATGTGAGGGTCACGTTGCCGCAAATCTCCCCGAGGGTGCCTTGTGCATCATAAGGACGCCGGCGGTTCCGGATTCAAATCCCGAGTTGGCGCTGGCGCGGACCCGTTTCGTGCCGATTATCGCAAGAGGAGTAGCACTTCCCGCCTACCTGGAGGCGTTCGAGTCTATTGCGGTATGCGGAACCCACGGGAAGACCACGACTGCGGGGATGATTGCTCACATCCTTGCCGTTGCGGGAGTTTCACGGGCCTATTGCCTTGGCGGAGAGGCACCAACGCTGGATGGAGTGGCCCGCGCGGGTCCCGGTCCGATCGTGGTGGAGGCGGACGAAAGCGATGGGACGGTCCGGCTGTATCGCCCAACGATCGGGGTTATCACCAATATTGAGTTCGACCACATGGAGCACTTCGACTCCGAGGCATCGTTTTCCGCCAGTTTTGAGAGTTTTGCGTCCCAGGTCCGCGATTGCCTGATGTATTGGGGACAGGATCCTCGCGCCGTCGAAGCCTCGACCGCCGCCTGCCGTCGAAAATCCTTTGGATTGGGCGAAAACTTTGATTTTTCTGCGAAAATCGTGGAGCGGACGGAATCGATGAGTCGATTCGAGCTTCGGATTCCAGATGATGGCTCAGTTGAATTCCGGGTGAACTTGCCCGGAGACTACAACGTCCTGAATGGCGTGGCGGCCGTGGCCGGGGCCCACGCCGCCGGCGTTTCCGCGGATAAAATCGTGCGGGCATTGGCGTCTTTCCGGGGCGTGCGACGCAGATTCGAGCGCATTCCCGACACGGGAGACGTGATGGTAATCTCAGACTACGCGCATCATCCCACGGAACTGCGTGCAGTGATCGGCGCCGCCGGCCGCCTGAAGTTTAATCGTCTTCATGCGATTTTTCAGCCACACCGATACTCACGGACCCGTTCATTGTTGAAAAATTTTCCACCCGCACTCCGGGGTGTTGATAATCTCGTCCTCGCCCCGGTGTATGCCGCATCAGAGCCGCCGTTGGAGGGAGGGACTTCGCAGGACCTGGTCGCTGAATTCAGGAGGCACCAGGCGCCGATTCCACAGCTTGCTTCATCACTCGAAGATGCATGGCGGCTGGTGCAGGAGGCGGTGCGTCCCGGTGACCTGGTGTTGATTCTTGGCGCCGGCGATATAGAAAAGATTGCAACGTGGGCGAGTACGTCGTACGCTACGAACCAACGCTAGGTGGGGTCCCGGCAGGCATTACAAACGAGGCGAGTCGTGACGAAACGATTTCGATATGTCGGGGTCCTTATGGGAGGGACTTCAAGGGAGCGTGAAGTATCATTGCGATCCGGTTCCGCGATTGCCGGGGGGCTTCGTGAAACAGGCTATATCGTGGATGAAATTGATGTCACCTCGGAAGAGGTCCCCATTCCGGATGCGGTTGAGGCCGTCTTTCTTTCCCTCCATGGAACCTTTGGCGAAGACGGATGTGTGCAGTCCATCCTGGAGGAGCGGGGTATTCCCTACACCGGGTCCGGTCCGGAAGCCAGCCGTGTCGCTTTCGACAAGATTGCAACCAAGAAAGTATTTGAACGAATCGGGGTGCCGACGCCGGCCTACCAGGTCATGAGAAGCGGCGAATCGAGGGAGATGCCCCTTCCCGTTGTCGTAAAGCCGCCCCTGCAGGGGTCGAGTATCGGGCTGCACTGCGTTTTTGAAGAAGAATCCTGGGAGGAAGCGAGCCGGGATGCCTTGAAGTACGGAGAGACGATCCTGGTGGAAGAGTTTATTGACGGAGCGGAATTGACCGTCGGAATTGTGTGCGGGGAATTAATGCCGATTGTGGAAATTCGCGCGCCGACGGGACACTATGACTACGAGGCCAAGTACGAATCGGGCGAAACGGAGTACCTTGTTCCCGCGCCGATTGCGCCCGGGCTCGCCGAAGCGTGCAGCCGGATGGCCGCGGAGGCCGACCGGGAGATGGGCTGCCGGGGAATGACCCGAATCGATTTTCGGCTCTCATCCGAGGGAAAGTTGTTTGCCCTGGAGGTGAACACCCTCCCCGGATTCACTCAGACAAGCTTGCTACCCAAGTCAGCCCAGGCGGCGGGTTTGGAGTTTCCTGAACTGTGTGAACGAATCATGGAGTCAGCGTCCACCGAGGGAACCTTGGTGAAGGGTGATTCTTAGGTTGAATTTTTATAAAATACGCAATATATAGTACGTCTAGGAGGCGAAGCTGCCTACATGTGGTATGACGATCCATTCGTAAAATTTAAGAAAAAGAAGAAAAATCGGCGACGGAGAACGGCAAGAGACCCGATTTTGATGGTAAATGCCCGTACTGCGGAAGTTCGGAGGGAGCGGCTTCATCGGATCGGTGCGGTGGTCATCATCTTTGCGGCCATTGGGGCGCTCGGCTGGCTGGTAGTATCCGGCGGGCGTTACTTGGGTCGGCGAGTCTTTGTCGAGAATCCCCGATATACGGTTGTGAATTTCGAAGCCGGATCAGATGGAACCCGAATCAATGCCAGGCGGATTCGGGAATTTGCGGAGATCGGCGAGACGATCAACCTCTTCGCTATCAGCCTGAAAGACGTGCGCGCGCGGTTGGAGGAGGTTCCAGTGATCAGGACCGCCCGCATCCAACGAATCCTTCCCGACACCTTGAAGATCTGGGTCACCGAGCGGATCGCGATCGCGAGGCTGACCGGAAAGCCGAATGCCCAGTCGTGGGCCATTGACCGGGATGGATATGTACTTGGACCGGGAATCAGCTACCCCGGTCTTCCGCTGATTTTCGGGGCGGACATGTCCCAATTCAGACCCCGATCGAGAGTAGAGTCTCCGCAGGTGGTTTCCGCCATCAATGCGCTGGAAATCGTGGATGCGAGTCGACCGCTTTCGGGTGTGCTTCAAATCGAAAGCATTGATGTCGAGGATGTCAATGATCTGCAACTCTATCTCGACAAAGAGCGCATTGCATTCGTTTCTCGCGAAAATACTGAGAAACAATTGGGTGATTTGGCCGTGACGATCCAAAAAGCGGACTCGGCGGGCAAGAACTGGAAGAGCTTTGATGTTCGGGTGGACAAGAATCACTATGTGAAATGACGGGATTCGTAGACGTATGAACATTCCTCCGATAGCCGCACTCGAAGTGGGTACCAGCAAGGTACGCGTCGTGGTTGGCGAGGCGCGAGAGGACGGCCAGATCATGATCACCGGATTCGGCGAAGCGCCGTCGCGCGGAATCCGAAAATCAGACGTGATTGACTTTGACAATGCGCTCTCCTGCGTCCGCCGCGCGCTCCAACTCGCAGACCAGAATGGTCCGGTAAGAATTCACGAAGTGCACCTCGTATTGTCGGGATCGGGGATCTCCTGTGAAAAGAATCGCGGTACGGTGCCGGTGGAAGATGACGCGGGGGAGATCGGCAACGATGATATGGATCGATGCATGGAGACGGCGCGGGCCGTAAACCTGGGACATGATCGGCAGGTTGTGCATACCATCTGCCAGCGTTTTTACATCGACGATCATCACGCGGTAACCAACCCGATGGGGATGGAAGGAAGCCGTTTGTCGGCGGATACTCTGGTGGTGCACGGAATGCGCGCGCAGTTGAGAAATACGGTAAAAGTAGTCCGTTCCGTCCCCATGGTAGTCGAAGATGTAGCGTTTGGAGGGTTATGTGCGGGACTCTCTGTGCTGACACCGGAAGAAAAAGAAAAGGGGGTGCTGCTCATAGACCTCGGCGGAGGCACCACTGACTGCGTGGTGTATGCTCAGCATGCGATTGCCTGGGCCGGCAGCCTTGCCATCGGCGGCGACCACGTGACCAACGACGTGGCGCGCGGGCTCCAGGTGACTACCCAGCAAGCGGAGCAGCTCAAGGAGACCAGTGGGCGCGCCATGGTGGATTTCTCGCTGCGTTCGAAAAAGGTTCCGGTCCCGTCTGATGTTCGCACGACAGACTATTTCGTTCCGCTGATCGATTTACATACCATCATCCACCTGCGGATGGAGGAGACGCTTCAACTCGTCAAGGAATCGTTGATCGAGAAGGAGTTGAGTCATCAGTTGGGGGCGGGCGTGGTGCTGGTAGGCGGGGGCGCGAAGTTGAAAGACATCTGCGGACTTGCCTCCAAGGTTTTTAACGCGCCATGCCGAATCGGAAAGCCGTCGAATGTCAGCGGCCTGGTGGCGCTTTCAGAATCTCCGGAGTATGCCGCAACTCTTGGCATGGTGCGCTACGGATTTTCAACCGCGAAAAAAGAGACGATGTCGCCGGGATGGCGAAATATCATGAACACCATTTTACGGCGGCGGGAGTCGTGACATGATCGAGCCGAAAGAGGAAACAGGAAGACCGGGTTCCCGCATCGGGGAAGTCGGACTGGTCGGGGTGGGAAGCGGAGGCGTAAACGCCGTGAACCGCATGAACAGCGGGTGGCAGGACGGCCCGAGGACCATGGTGGTGGATACGGATGAGCAGGTTCTGGCCGTTTCTGCAGTAGAGCGATCGTTGCAAGTGGGCGCAAGTGTGGCCGGGGGCCATGGAACCGGGGGCGACCTGCAGGTGGGTCGGAGCGCGGGGGAGAACGACACGGATCAACTCGCGGTCCTGCTGCGCGGACTCGATGTCGTGTTTCTCGTAACCACTCTCGGCGGAGGAACCGGTTCGGGGGTAGCTCCGATTCTGGCGGCGACTGCACACAAGCACGGCGCGGTGGTCATCAGTTTCGCCACCCTTCCTTTCCAGTTTGAAGGACCGGAGCGCCGGGAGACCGCAAGGCTCGCGCTTCGGGAACTCCGTTTGCATTCCGACGTGGTGTTGGTGTTGCCGAACGACAGGTTGCTGGAGTCAAAAGTCGAAAAATGGATGCCGATGGAAGCGACTTTCGCCGCTTCTGACGCGACAATCGGCGTGATGGTTCGTTCCATGTGGAAGCTTCTTTCCAAGCCGGGACTGCTGAATCTCAACATATCCGACATTCGGAGGATGGTCGAAAAAAGCGCCGGGACCTGCTCCTTCGGGTACGGAGCGGGGCACGGAGACTCCAAGGCGACACAAGCCGTGCGGGATTTGATGCAAAGCCCGTTGTTGGAGCAGGGAATTCAGCTTGCGAAATCTTCTTCCGTGCTTCTGAACATTATCGGAGGCGATGCCCTCACCCTGCAGGATATCCAGAAAGTGATGGACGGAGTCCGCGAGATTGTGCCGGCCGATGCACATCTTGTCGTCGGCGCCGCCTGCGATCCCGTGATGGGCGATTCGCTCACCGTCACCGTACTGACCGCGGAACAGTGGATCGACGATGAATCGCTGGAGCCGATCCGTCCCGGACCCAGGTTTGACTCCGCTCAGACCGATTTGGGGAAGGGCGTCCACGGTCCGCCCAGAGTCAGAAGCAAGGAAGAAGAGAAGCGGCGTATGCTTCAGCAGAAATTGTCTCCGGAATCCACGACCCAGGAGAGATTCAAAGGAGCGCAACCTTCCCGATACCGGGGGGAGGACATGGACATTCCTACGTTCATTCGCCGCGGAGTGAAGCTTTCCGGTGATATCAAAACCCTATGACGGATTCTTCAACAGGGCCTGCAAAAGCGGCGGTTGACAGCTCATCTGAAGAACTACAGGACCCGGAAATACGAGCGTCCTTGAGCCGGTACTGGCGAGCCAACATCCGGCTTACCCTCGTGCTTCTTTTTTTCTGGGCGGTCAGCGGGCTTTTTCTGGGCGTCCTGTTTGCCGACAAACTGAATATGCACAACCTTCCGGGAACCGGGTATCCCCTGGGATTCTGGTTTGCCCAGCAGGGCAGCATTATCATTTTTGTCCTGTTGATTCTCGTGTACTGCATTCTCATGAATCGGTTTGACGACAATCACCACAAGGACCTAGAGCGAATTCGAAAGGGTGGCAAGTCCTAGATCATGGATGTGAGGGGCTGGACACTTCTGTTTGTCTTTCTCAGTTTTGGCCTTTACCTGGTCATTGCCTGGCTGAGCAGGGTTAAAACGACCAAGGGATTTTACGTCGCAGGCCAGGGAGTGCCCGCGATTGCGAACGGAATGGCGACCGCGGCGGATTGGATGAGCGCGGCCTCTTTCATTTCCATGGCCGGCCTGGTCTCCGCGATGGGATATGCAGGTGGTGTTTATCTCATGGGGTGGACCGGGGGATACGTGCTTCTTGCCTTGCTGCTCGCGCCGTACCTGAGAAAGTTCGGTCACTATACTGTCCCCGATTTCATTGGAGACCGGTACCGGTCCGACAAGGCGCGCCTGGTGGCGATTGTCTGCGCCATCTTCGTCAGTTTTACCTACATCGTGGGTCAGATGAAGGGAGTCGGAGTGGTCTTCAGTCGTTTCATTGAAGTCCCCCTTCCCGTCGGTGTTTTCATCGGGATGGCCATCGTGTTTGTCTACGCGACGCTTGGAGGAATGAAAGGAATCACCTGGACGCAGGTGGCCCAGTATTGGGTGCTGATTACCGCGTTTCTGATTCCGGCCATTGCGATCAGCATCAAGTTGACAGGAAATCCGATCCCGCAGGCCGGCCTGGGAAGCACCGTGCTTCCGACAATCGACGCCACGCGTCCGTTCCTTCTCGATAAGCTCAATGCGCTGAACCAGGACTTTGGATTTTCCAGTTACACGGATGCTTTTGTGTCCGCGAAATGGAGCAAGCTGAATGTATTCTGCGTGGCGCTGGCGCTGATGGCCGGCACTGCGGGGCTTCCGCATGTGATCATTCGGTTCTACACCGTAAAATCAGTTCGTGCCGCCCGGTGGAGCGCGTTCTGGGCGCTCTTTTTTATATCGCTTCTATACCTGACCGCCCCTGCCGTTGCGGCATTCGCCCGGTACTACATGATTGATAACGTTGCCGGACTTAACGGCCGTACCGTCGATGATCTTCCGACCTGGTACCACAAGTGGAAGACGTCGGGTCTGATTAGTTGGTGCGATTTCAATGGGGATGGCGTCGTTCAACTGACAAACAACAAGGGGGACGCACCACGGATTATCCCTGCCGCCGAATCCCATGACGGAGTCGAGCACTCGGTACTTCCCAACGAAATATTCAAGATCGACGCAATTCCGACCGAAGTCCGAAAAAAACTTATTGCAGATACCCCGGCGTGGGTCCGGGAGAACGGCGGAATGGGCGCACGCGAGAAATTATTGGCGTTGGGGGCGGTGCATCAACCGGATCGTGACATCATCGTTCTCGCGACGCCTGAAATGGCCGGGTTGTTTGACTGGATCGTGGCGCTGGTCGCCGCCGGCGGCCTTGCCGCCGCGCTGTCCACTGCCAGCGGGTTGCTCCTGGTCATTTCCTCAAGCGTTGCGCACGACCTTTACTACCGGGTCATGAACCCGGAGGCGACGGAGAAGAAGCGCCTCCTTGTCGGCCGCGTGGTCATCGGAATCGCAGTCGTCATCGCCGGTTATTTCGGAGTTCGGCCGCCCGGGTTTGTGGGGGAGGTCGTGGCCTTCGCATTTGGCCTGGCGGCAGCGTCCTTCTTTCCCGCGATTGTGCTGGGAATCTTTTCCAAGCGTGTGGGAACTGCTCCTGCGGTGTGCGGGATGGTTGTCGGAATCGTTTTCACGGCATTCTACATACTCACGCAAAAGGCGGCCAACATCCTTGGGCCGGACGTTGCCAACGCGATCTTTGGAGTTGACACTGCGATTCGATCTCCGTGGTGCCTGGGGATCAACGCCCAGGGTATCGGGTCCATAGGAATGCTATTGAATTTCGCAGTGACCCTCGGGCTCACTCCGTTCTGCAAACCGCCCGGAGACGATGTAGCGCTGATGGTCGATTCCGTACGCGAGCCGGAAGCCGTAGGGGAGGCGGTAGTGATCGAGGAGTCCCCGATTCACTAGCGCGGGATCTTATGCCCTTCATTCACATTTACACGACCGAGACCGTAGAAGATGAAGTCTCGCAAAAGCTGACGGCCTCTCTTTCGTCGATCGCATCGGAAGTTCTCGGAAAGTCTGAAAATTACGTCATGGTTGCAATCAGCCCCGCAGTGATGAGGATGTCGAGTGTTCCCGATCAAGCCGTGTTCGTAGACGTCCGCGCCATCGGCGGATTGACGCCAGAAGTAAACCTCATCGTCTCGGAGCGGATTTGCGAACTGCTTGAAACGGAATTGAACATCCCGAGGGAGCGAATGTTTCTAAACTTTTCTGACGTTCCCGGCACGGACTGGGGCTGGGCCGGCCGGACGTTCGGGTGACGGGGTTAGAACTTTTTCGATCTCGTATCGCGCTAATATCATTCGCTCATTTTTCAATGCTGACGGCGTTGTGTCATGTAGTCCGGGTTGGCCACAACCTTGGGGTCGAAGCAGCGAACACGTATACCCCATGGGTGTACGGTCTGCCCACACTTTGTAAGGTGTGGGCAGGATCCCGGAACGCAACTCTTGACCTTCAGGGGTCACGTCGATTCCTGCAAAAACACTATGAAGCATACTGCGCGGTGGCCCGGGGTCTCGAGCCATTGCCCACACTTTGTAAGGTGTGGGCGGGATCTCGGAACGCAACTCTTGACCTTCAGGGGGTCATGTCGATTCCGGCAAAACCACTATGAACCATACCACGCGGTGGCTCGGCGTCTCGAGCCACTGCCCACACTTTGTAAGGTGTGGGCAGGCTGGTGAATCTTTCGGGAACCCTCTCCGTGGTGCCGGACCGGTAGGGAAACAACTCCCGTTACAGGCGGGCCGGAGAAGATTTTCTGGTGCCGCCGCGCTTCTGCCCCCTCGGTACCACAACCCTTTCGAAGTCGGTGCAGTGGACTAATCTGGCCTGCTTCGTGAACCTCTTGAGGACGCTGGTGATTGCGAATCTCTTCTTGCCGATGAGGTAGGAGTGAATGGTGTTGTTAAAGTCCCTGTGCCAATGCGACGGAACGCCCTTCTTCCCCACGACGGCGCCGACGATGCTACCGGCAGTGGCCGCGGTGCAGTCGTTGTCCAACCCCATGGCTACTGTTTCTCCGATGACCCGAGTGAAATCCGTACCCCCGATCGTAATTCCCCACACGGTCAGGCAGGCATTGTTGACGGTGTGAACGGGGTGCATGCCGTTGAATTTCTGGTCAATCGCGTCTCGCGCCGTACGGTGATCGCCAATTTCAGGCGCAATCCGGAGTGCCCACCGCACCGCTTTTGCCAGGGAGCAATTTCGCGGAATCTCGGTCAACCCTACTCGCAATGCATGCACCGGGTCGTCCGTTTCAAAGGCGGCCGCAATCGCCGCAGCGAAGAACATCGATCCGTAAATTCCCTGCCTTCGATGGCTGATATATGCGTCGCGGTACGCCATCTCCGCCGCGCGTTCGGGCCAACCCGGCGCAATGTACCCCCAGGGATCGGCACGAATATCCGCGCCGATCCACTCGCAGTACGGGTTGTCTTTCCGGCCGGCATGCCTTGCAGAAATTCCTTTTTTCAGATTGTTCAGGGCGATGTCCTCGGCGGTGCACGCGTAGGGAAGATACCGTAACCAGGCCCGGCTCACATCCTCGGTAGAGAATCCGGGGCCATACTCCTCTACGATCAGAAGGCCCAGAAGAGTGTAGGCAAGATCATCGTCCACCGGGACTCCCGCAAGGCCATTGCTCGTGTACTCCTCACGGCGGCTCACGCCGTACCGAACTGCCTTCGGTTCCGGAACGCGACACCAGTAGTTCGTCGGGGGAAATGCCTCGCCGTTTTCCTCTGCGAGCGCTCGCATCTTTGCGATGGGCCAGCCCTCAACGGGTGCGCCCAGAACGCACCCAGCCATCCTGCCCAGCATAGCACCTTCCAGCCTGTCGGGATATACGTCCTTGTCGAAGCACGTCCACTGGCGTCGTGGTCCCCGTGAACGCAGTGATTTTATGGATTTCAAATCATCTGGTTCACGGCGCGCGAGATCCGGATCCACGGGAAGTCGTTTAAGTTCAGCCAGAGAAGAAACCAGGGCTTCTCGCGTGTCTGCGATAATTTTGGAGACTGCGGTTGCCCCGTATTCTGATTGCAACCGCGAATAGAGTTCGATTTCATTCAACAATTTTTTGAGATCGGGAGTTTTGGAATTTTTCATATCGCCCCACATTTTGAGAAAAGAATTGCCATTTCACTGAGATCCGATCTTCCGAGGTATCCAGCATCCCACTTCGTCTCGATACTTTTCAAAGTCCGCTCCGAAGGCCTCTTGCATAAATCGCTCTTCCTTCGGACGTACGAAGTAATTCCAGATGAGAATTCCGGTTGCGACGTACACTGTAACCGGGATTGACGATAAGATGAACGCTACGCTGAATCCCTGGCCCAATCCGGATATCGCCATCGGGTTCCGAACGTAGGCGTATGGGCCTGTGACAACCAGTCGCCGGGGCGAATCCAAGGGAAGAGGCGTCCCACCGCCACCCACCGTCATGACAATCCCGCTCCATATCCCGATTGCGGAAAACAGCAAAAAACAGGAGATTCCCACCATCCTGTGTAATGAATCCGGATTCGGCGGCCAGTTGCCGAACGCATGGATGATGCCCATTGGAACCACCAACAACAGTACCGTCCATATGACGATGCATTGCAGCAGTGTCTTCACGAGGTTTGTTCTCCGGTTGGTTGTAACGCTCATTTTGAATACTCCCTGACCCATAAGAAGCATGACGTTGAAAAGCGTTCCAAGAATCATGACTATGGCGCTCAGGAAACCACCTTTCGAGAGAAATGATGCCGCGACGCACCATAGAGTCCCGAAAGTGACTCCTCCTAGAATGCATGCCTGAAGAATGGAGTTGCGACGCCGCCAGACAATCAGAGAGAGGGTTGAAATCACCACCAGATCCGGAACCGCAAACGCGATGATTGCGCTTCGCTCAATCCCCGGGAATGAAAAGTGTGAGTATACTTCCGGGCTGCACAACATGGCGACCCACCACGCTGGTATGGCGATCGCCTGTAGAAGATACCCTGTACCGGTTGCCCTCTCAGCCTTATCCACGAGTCTCCACCCTTGAAAAGTGAAACCATCCCTGCATGTTCAACGTTCAAGCGTTTCCGGGCAGGTACTTCTTCATCACCGCGTCAATTGCATCGTGTCCAACGGGGTATTCGGAGAGACATGCGTCGAGACCTGCCCCGATCAAAGCGTCAATGACCCCACCGTAATCCACATCCGGATAGCAGCGCGCCTCGGTAGCACTGTGGATCGCATACCCGGATGCCGATGATTTATACTCGGGGTCGATCATTCCCACGGGGTGACCATGGTCGAGCAATAGGCGAACGACCTCGGCGTTGCCGCTCCAGGCGGCGTTGTGAAGTGGCGAGTACCCATGATTGTGCTCTGGTATCCCTGGTGGGAAACCACAGTCGAGCATCAGGCGTATGGCTTCTGTGTCATTGTTGGTTTCCCAACAGGCCTTGGCCAGCAACGTCAGGTCTTCGTCATCGAATTCTTCGACAAGGTTCGGATGTAGTGCCAATAAGGATTTCGCAAGTTCGCGATCCGCCACCATGCAGGCAATTTGCAGCTTGGACTTGGGCGGAGTTGTCTTCATGAGCTCTTCGTACACTTCATGATGCCCGCGCTTCAATGCGACTTCCTGCGGCGCCAGGTTGAAGCCGAGTTGCCATTGCAGAATGGTTCCGCCCGTACCTTCGAATCCAATGCCGGGGTACGGCCCCGCATTATTGCCGATCCGATAGGCTACGCAGCCCGGATCCGATCTCAAGACCTCGTGCGTCAATGCCAGATCCCTCAGAGCCGCAGCCAGAAAGACATCCGGGGTGGCACCGCTGCTCAGCAGCAAGCGGGTCACGTCCGGCGATTTGTTGATTCGCCATTGTGCCGGGGTCGAACGATGGTCTTCGTCTCGCATATCGAGGTCGGCGCCTCGATCGATGAGCAATCGGGCAACGTCGACCGTCCGCGCAAAGTGAAGTGGCGTGGCCCCGTCACCGCCGGGTTCGCTGACAAGCGCGGGATTGGAATCGAGGAATTCGCGCACCTTATTCACCAGGCCGAGAGCCGCCGCCGCGTGGATGGTCAGCACTGCGCCCCGGGAAACCAGGTGCTCACCGACGTCCGCAGGAACTTCTTCGAGCCAGAACCCGGGCGCCCAGAACTCATTCATGGTGCTGATGTCTGCATCCGCATCCATCAGGAGGTCGACCATCCCGGGGCTGCGCGCTTCAAGCAAAGCCGGACGCCCATAGGCGAAAATCCCGTTGCTGATCTCATCTCGTGCTTCGGTATGTTGCAACGCCGCGGCAGCGGCCGGCAGGTCGTCCGACGCAATTGCTGATTTCAGCTGCTCCACAAAATGTTCCATGTCGAAGTTTCCCAGCGTACTGTTTGTTTCCCCTCGCAGAGTGATAATCCGCGTTGTGAACGCGTGGTGCAATCACTATATTGAGGCTCTCAAAAGGAGAGGATACATGCATACACTTCGATACCGGCAAATACATCTGGATTTTCATACTGCGCCTATGATTCCGGATATCGGAAATTCTTTCGACAAGCAGCAGTGGCAGCAGGCCCTGAAACGCGGACACGTCAACTCGATCACCTGCTTTGGAGTCTGCCATCACGGGTGGAACTACAACCAGAGCCGTGTGGGCCGGATGCATCCACATCTCGCGTTCGATTTGCTGCGAGCCCAGTTCGAAGCCTCCAAAGAGATCGACGTGAATGTGCCCATATACGTCTCCGCCGGCCTGAGCGACCGCGTGGCGGCGGAGCATCCCGAATGGCGCCTTGTCAGTCCTGAAGGTTCAATCGCTGCCCCCCTTTCGGCCGGGTTCAAAAGAATGTGCTTCAACAGCCCTTATACGGATTATCTTTGTGAGCTGATTGAGGAGATTGTGGACCAGTTTCCCGGCTGCGACGGAATTTTTCTCGATATTATCAGCCAGCCGGAATGCTGTTGCGAGTATTGCCTCCGAAGCATGGAGGATGGCGGACTGGATGCGCAACAACAGTCCGATCGGGTCAAAATGTCGGCATTGAGTCTTGAACGCTACTACACCATGAGCAGCGCTGCGTGCCGCCGCGACAATCCCGACATGCCGGTGTTTCACAACAGTGGTCACATCATGCGGGGCCGCAGAAACGTTCTTCGACATTTCAGCCACCTGGAACTTGAATCGCTTCCCACCGGCGGATGGGGATACGATCATTTTCCGGTTTCCGCCAAGTACTGCATGAATCTCGATCTCGACTTCATGGGTATGACAGGAAAGTTCCATACCACGTGGGGTGAATTCGGCGGGTACAAACATCCAAATGCGTTGCGCTACGAGTGTGCGGCGATGCTTGCATACGGAGCGAAGTGCAGTGTGGGGGATCAGCTTCATCCTTCCGGGGAGATGGACAATTCGACGTATGACCTCATTGGCACAGCATATTCCGAGGTGGAGAACAAGGAGCCCTGGTGTTCCGGAGTCCGGAATGTCGCCGACATCGGATTGCTATCCAGTGACGCCGTAAGCGAGGTTAAACGCAAGAATAACCATGCCGATGACGGAGCTGCCCGGGTCTTGCTGGAAGGCCACTTCCTCTTTGACGTGATTGACCGCGACATGCCTTTCGACGCCTACCGGGTTATCATTCTTCCGGACGATGTCCAGGTTGATGAGGCGCTGACCGCCCGCTTGAACTCCTTCCTGAGTGAAGGCGGCAAGCTGATGCTTACCGGAACCAGCGGAATGCGCAGGGATGAAGACTGTTTCGCATTTGATATCGGGGCCGAGCACATGGGGCAGAGTTCGTATCAGCCCGATTTTGTGCTTCCTGTCCGGGAACTAGCGCCTGATTTCCTGCACCATCCGCTTGTGATGTACCTCCCTTCACAGCGAATCAAGGTGCAGGGTTCGACGACCGGTACCTCGTTGGGAAAAGTGTTCGAACCGTACTTCAATCGAGATTTCAAACACTACTGCAGTCACCAGCATGCGCCGCCGCGTCCTGCGTCATCTGAATTTGACTGCGGTGTGATTAACGCGAACATTCTGTACCTCGCCCACCCGGTTTTTACCCACTACTGGACAACGGGCGCCGTCGCGCACAAGCAGTATGCTCTCAAGGCAATCGAGCATTTGATCGGGCGCGACAGGACCCTGGAGACAAACTTGCCCTCCACTGCGAGGGTGACGCTGATGAACCAGGTCCCGCAGAGCCGATACGTTCTCCACCTGTTGTATGCGAATACCATCAATCGGGGCGGGCCCATGAGTATGTCCGGGGGCAATCTGTCGATACCCTGTCAATCGGTGGAAGTTATTGAGGACCTTACGCCATTGCATGGCACAACGTTGTCGTTGCGCTTGCCGACTCAGGTGCAGCGAGTGACCCTGGAACCCCAAGGTGTGGAGATTCCATTCAAATGCTCGGGCGATTGCGTTACGCTTTCAGTGGACGAGTTTACCTGCCACCAAATGGTGGTGCTGCACTACGGAACCGAGTAAAGAAGTACAGAATCATAATCGCCACGAAATAGCTCAAACGACCGGAAAACAAATCTTGTACTCCCATTCTTTGAGCTCGGAACTTCTCTGCCGCGGGCTAAGGGATCTCCAGGACGCGACACTATTAATGCCAGCGAGGTGGTGAGCCTGGGACTTTCACAAGGGTGTGTCCGTTCCAAAACAGGGCGCATGGGTCGTTGGAGCGTTCTCCCGATTTCAATACCAAGAGTTCGTACCACCCCAGATCTACTTGAGCCGTCACTATTTTTCCGCGGTAGGTTTGTTCGAGTAGTCGTACACATTCTTCTGCATACCTATGCTCTACCAGGATGGCCTTTCCCTGGGATGGGATGACCTGCCGGCTGATCAGCGAGTGCGGAAATTTCGGGTTGTAGCGAGGGAAGGCCGGATTTCCGGGTTCTTGCCTGAACGCTCGGCGTATCCGGGCGCTCTGTGCTCGATCGGAGTAGATGAAATGCAGATTCCGGTCCCGCATTGCTCTTTCCAGTTCCTTCATGCCGGGGATCTCCACGTCGCGATCACCCGGGGCCAAAGCTTCGAAGAGATAGAGCTCATTGATGGACCATCGGGGGAACGCGGACGCGCCGGAACGCGGGCGAATTCTCAGAAATCTCGTCGACAGTCCCCGGAGGGACGTTTCCATGCATCCCTGGTAGCCCTTGATGTAGACACGGCCGGCGGAACGGTAGGCGGAACTGAACCGGTTCGTAACGTCCTTAAACAAGGTGAAGTGAATCCCGTCATTTGAATGTTCGATTTGAAAAGAGGTAGGAAGATCATCGTGAAACCAGTGCGGAGAATACATCGTCATCGCGTCCAGGTTTTTCACGGATCCGAGATCCACGTCGATGAAAGACGCTTCGCCGTACTCCTCTGAAACGCCCGTGCACCAGTCGCGGTCGAACAACTTGTCCCGGACCGATTCACCTTTCACCGCCGCCCCGAGATGAACAGATTCGGGTTGGACGTTTTGTGACGGGTGCATGGGGACCTTCAAACCATGAAAAATCCGGACCGCGTCTGTTTCCGTTTCCGAGTACTTCACATTCAGATCTCTGAGAGTTGCGGAGAGTTTTTTTCCCAGATGCGGCTCACATGCGAGAGCATAATCCGGCGAGGATTCGGCTTCTTCTGATGTATTGCCGGCACGTTCATCAAAGGAAGAAACGAATTTGGCCCGGCCACCCGCATGAAAGTTCCAGGGCTGGCTCCGGTGCCCGAAAATCTCTCCGCCCACCAGATAAACAGGAGGGTGCCCGAGGGAACGGCTAGCGTCCGCGATGAGATCCCTTGATGCGATGATCTGAACCCGATTCGGATGTTTGTCTTTTGCGATGATCAGAATCGCAACTGACTGTAACCCGATCCAGGATCCCAGCAGGAGATAGGAGGCCGAACGAAGAAATCCGGCGTCCAAACTTACCGGGACTGCGAAGATCCATACGGCGAGGGAACTCCACAGCAGGATGAGATACCGGGGCGCCCGTTCGTCCGCCATGTCATGTGGCAGTGCGAACAGAATGCACGAGATGATGACTGCGGCCGGTGCCAGGCGTTTTACGCGGTCGCCGCGGGTCGGACTTCGCAGGATACTTGCTGTGAGCAGCACGGTTCCGGAAAGAACACAGATTGCAGTGAGAAACCACCAGGCCGGATGCATTTCCTCGCGGCTCCACACCAAGGCTTTCAGGCCCGGCAAGAGAAACGTTTTCACCCGGTTCACGAGCACGGTTCCGTCAAAATTCCATGCTGTCAGCATACTGGAATCTGTTCCGCGAATCGCGGTGACAATTGCGGGGGCTGCGGAAACCAGGGCTGCGAGCGCGCAGAGGATGACCGGGATGGCAAGATGCCGGACGGACGACCGAGATTTCAACACATATACTGCCGCGGCGACCCATGCGACCGCGAGGACCATCACCGACTGCGGATTTGTCCAGATCCCGAGTCCGCTGCACAGCCCCAGTCCCGCGAAGCGAAGACAGGTGCCCGGCGAATCGGGTGCATTCTTCCATTGGCGGACGACGAGCCAGAGTCCGCATGTCGCCAGGAACCACGTCGCGGGGTAGCCGCCGTAGGTGCCTATGGAGTACCAGAGAACATGCCAGGGCGGCACCGCGATGATGGTCGCGGCCGCCAGGGCAGTACGGGTGCCGTAGATTTCCCGGACCAATCCCCAGACCGCGATTAGCCAGCAGAGAGAGAAAAGGATGGGAGAAAGCCCGACCGCCAACACGCTTGGGCCCATCCAGGAGACGAAAAGGGCTGCGACGTAGGCTTCGAGCGCACCCATGTACTGCTGACCGTAGAAGTAGAGGGGTCGCTCTCCCTCCAGAATATGGCATGCCATCAGGCCTACCGTTCCGCTGTCTATGGTGGGGTAGTAGGCCGTGACGGTGACTGCTACCCGGATCAGGAAGGCGGCCGCAATTAGCCCCGGCAGGATCAGGCGACTTCGGGGGCCCCCGGCCGGCATGTCCACGTCTGGCTTCATAAAGTGTCGGTGAACCTGATTTGAATGTTGGTTTGCCCGTTGGGATGAATCCCGATCAGTGATTGTCCGTCCTGATCATGGGGGAAGAGTTTGGCGGGTGGCGTAACTTTGAGTTCCGGACTATAGTTATAGCGGAGTATCGCGTCGCCATCGCTCGAATTCAAACGAACGTTTATGCGATTGATTCCAGCGTCGATGTGTCCCTCGTTTTCCGCAAAGTATGACTGATTTGTACGCAGGACCCGGAAGATTGTTTTCGGTAGCGGCCCGGGAATCGTATGCGCTTCTTCGTACAGATCCGGATATTTTCGGTAAAAACGAATAACCGATGTCTCGTCGTAGGCGACGATGTGGCTGACATTGTAGAGTTCGATGAATCTGAACACATCCTCGTCGTTTTCCCGGAATTCTCTGGGCGGATAAAAGTATTCCACCAGCCTTGGCGAGAATTGATAGTAGTCGGCTGCCATCATCTCCCGTCCGGTATAATAGGGGAGGGCCGCAACATGACCTCCTCCATATGCATGCTGCGTCATGCCTGCGAATAGAATGCGGGCATTGTTTTCCGTGTTGTTTCGGATCCAATCGATCAGTTCCCGGACATCGTCCGGCATGGTGCGATAGGCGGCCCGCGATTCATTCGCGTAGAAACGGGTTGTCGCGTACCCGCCGATGAGCAGGAGTGCCATGAGAAAAGGCGCCAGGAAAGCCCCCGCCCGGTCCCGCATGGAGAGAACACGATCGCAGAGAAGCGCGGCGGGCCATGCCGCAACAAATGCGAGCGGGATGGATGCCCGGCTCAGTGCCAGGCCGCCGGGGAGGTGTTCACCCCATCCGGCCATGATCAGTAGTGGCAGGATGAGGGATACCGCAAACGTTTGGTGCCGGAGGATCCGGAGCACGGGGAGGCAAAGAATTCCGAACCAAAGCAGTGCGGGATGCAACTCCCGGAAGAATCCGGTCAACTGTTGTAGCCCTGCCAGGATGTGCAGATTCTCGCCGGGAGAGGAGAGCGATCCCTTTTCAGCGAAAACTCCAACGTCGACGCGCGTGAGCATACTAATGACGAGCGGCGCGATGCAGGCCGCTATCATTGCTCCGCACCCGGCAAGCCAGAGAACTTTTGTTCGATTCAGGCGTCGAATGGAAAGGAGCAGGGGGGGGATAAGGGCGAGAGAAACCAGCCAGAATCCGGGCCAGGACAGAAAGAAGCATGAGCAGATGACCAGGGCTGCGGCCTGTCGCCAGGAAAACGAATCCAAGTATAGCAACCGGTACAGCAGGCAGGCCACGGGGAGAAGGAATCCTCCCGCGAAGCATGCACCCAGGGTTCCGAATTCGAATAGCCATCTGAAGAATCCCCAGCAGGTGCCGGCGGCCAATGCTGCAGCCAGGCTTGCGGCACTCCAACTCGCACCGGTCTGGCGCACGGAGAAGCACGCCGCGGCGGGCAGGATTCCCAGAAACAGAATCAGCAGGCCGGTAGAGTAGATCTGCTCGATCGGCCAGATTTGCAGAAAAGGAAGATACAGCAGACCGGGGCCGGTCGCTCCCGAGGCGACGAGATAGGTGGCAACTTTGCCTCCGTTCCAAAGTGGATTGTAGTAGATCAATTGTGGGAACGATTCGGAAAAGACCCAGATCCTGAACATGAATGATGGGTGGTCGTCCCGATAGAGAGGTGAAAGGCCGGTTTCCTGCGCAAATGCGATCGCGCAGGAGGTGATCACCAGAATGGGAAGCCCCATGGCAAAGAACCGCAGGAACCTCGGCGATTTCCAGGCGATCACTGCGAAGAGGGCACCGCAGAGTGCCCACCGGCACAGCAGGGAGTTCCAGGGACCTTGATCCGGTTCGATCCAGCCAAGGAGAAAGAAGAAAGGATCCCGGGTGGCGGAAGAAACAAGATAAAGGAAGGAAGCCACCCCCATAATGAACAGGGTCTGCGCGTCGCGGGGGTTATCCGGAGCGGGATCCTTCCGCGTTCGCCACCCTATCCACCCGGCCGGTAGAATCAGCAGGGATGCGTACAGCATTCCCGGCCAAGGCACGGCCCATCCGTTTACTCTGAGCAGGAGCAGGAGCAACACGGCATAGACAACGACTGCGGGAATTCGGAGATTTCCTGCCCGGCGCAGGGAGGCGGCTGGTTGATTCCCGCTGCCTGATGATCCGGGACGAGACAAGATCAGCGGTTCCTGTGTAACTCCGGATCTACGATCGCAGCCATGGCAGGGATTGTCAGGTTCCTATGGAGAAACCGGTCCACCAGGTTTGCCGCGTCTTCCGGATCCTTCACCACGTCCCCGTAATCGAGGTAGATGACGCGGATGTTTCCCTGGTCTCTCAACCATGATTCGATTTTCTGCAGTTCGGATTGAAAGAGGTTGGCCATTTGCTCATCACTTATGGAGCCTCCTGCCTTGCCGAGTCGCTCGAGCATTTTTTCCTGAGAGCGAAGCATTTGCTGCATGTCCCGCTTCATGAAAATGACCTGGTAATCGTGCTCCTTCGGAAGATTGTAGAGAAGCCGCGACACCATCTTGAATACTTTCCCCTCTGTCTCGCGAAGCCATGATTTATCCGACTCGATTTTCTTTACCAGTTCGAATTCATAGTAGCCCCGGGGATTGTCGATGTCGGCTTTTCGCTCATTGTCGGTCACGACATCCATCCCGCCTGCTTCCAGCATGCGCATCATCATGGATGTTCCCGATCTCGGCAATCCCGAGACAATCGTAATCTCTTTGCTCATTGTTTTCCGTTCGGTGGCATGTTGAGTCCCGCACTGTATGAAGAGCCGGTCGCCGGTGTCAAGGCGGGCCCGGATCTTCGGGGACCTCTATTTGGGGTGGGGAAGGCACTCTGCATGGCCGAGTTTTTCAGCATGTGCGTGACATGGCGACTGGTCCAGAAAGAATGGTCCGTAGGTCTGGTCCATATGAAGCAACAGGACGCTTTGCTCGTCGGGGGATTGCCGTCTACGCGGATTGACCTGTCTTCCCTGGTACCTCGCGGTGCTCGAAATGTGCACTTCATCAATCCACCCGTTGAAGAAACTGGTGGGAATTCCATAGTTGCTGGGGTCGGCCCCGATCAAGAGGGGCAGATCGTTTCGCTTGCGGGCGCCTCGCCCCCCGCCCCTGTCTACCAGTTTTCCGTCGAGATACAATCGAACCGCAGTGCCGTCGGCAACTCCCGCCAGGTGATGCCATTTCCCGGGCTTGATATCCCCTGCCTGGCCGGTCAACTTCCGGTACCTCCCGCCCAGGTGGATGATGAACGTGGGGACATCCTCGTTGATCAGGAGGGCGAACTCCGAGTTCTCGGCTTTTGCCACGATCGCCTGGCGGCTCCCAATCTCTTCGCATCGGAACCAGGCCTCAACTGTCATGGGGCCGTCGGGGAGTTGAAGGTGATCGGAGGCAACGATCAATGCTGACTTTTCGTTTACGCGCAGCGCAGAAGAGCGATCGGCAAAGGTTCCGTCGGGAAGGTCCGTGAGGGCGATCGGAACGGGATAGAGTCTGTCCGGATAGGTCAATCTCCGCTGCTCTTCCAGATAATCGACCTGCAAGAGGAGTTCGGGCCTTACGAGATCTTCAAATCCCGAAGGTTCGCGTCCCAGGTCGATCGTGAACGATTTTTTCTCGCCGGGCCCGATTTTTGCGTGGCCGTGATCGGGCGTACATACCCAGCGGGGCGATTCGCTATCCACTTCGAATGAAATGTCTATGGCGCGGGCCATGGGGTTGCGAAGTGAGAACGTGTACTCGCCACTCCCTGAACCGTCTTTCTGCAGTTTCAGAGGAGGTGAAACGTGCTCGGGGCTCATCGCCAGCAGCTTGTTGAGTTCCGCCAGCCGAGGGCGATCGGTTTTCCGGGTATCGATCACCGATCCCACCGGCAACGTGGCGACCGTGTATCGGTCCTTGCGGACGGTGACCAGGTTCATGTGATGGAGCCAGCCACCCTCAGCAAAATCATGCGATATTTTTCCTCCGGTTGTCGCCAGGCAGAAATACTCGATGCCGTCCCGCTGCCCATCGTATCGCATCCGGTGAATATGACCTGCAAATACGGCGCGCACATTTCCGGCCCTGGCCAGCATTCGGTGTATCTTTATCCAATTGCTTCCCGAGTAGAACTTCAACCGCCACTTTGGGTGATGTACAAAGATGAAAACATTGTCCAGCCCGCTCGTTTCCCTGAGAGAGGTTTTGAGCCAGGCCATTTGTTCCTCGCTGAACTTGTTCAGTGCGGGGCTGTGCCAACCCTTTTCCCCGGTCTCGGCGTTGCCTTCGTCACTGTAGAGAACGATGAATCCGGTGTTCTTATAGGCAAACCAGTACCAGAGCGGACCAAAGTGTTTTTCGAAATTCGCTTCGTGGTCGCCGGACGGTTTTCCCGGGCCGCGCCAGTAGATATCGTGATTTCCCGCGACCGGGAACCACGGGACTTTGAGCGCACTCATGACGGACCGGTACTCCTCCATTTCTTTCAGCCACGGTTCGCGCGTATTGTGCCCCTCGACCAGATCGCCCACGGTCATGACGAAGTCCGGGCCCAGTAGATTCGAGTCCTCAACGGCCTCGCGGAGGATGTCGATCCCGCCTTCAGCGCCCCCGGTGCGATCTCCGTAGATCAAGAAGTGAAATACGTCTTTTTCTTTGGGCAGCGGCAGCTTCCTGCCGTTTTCCCTGGAGGTATGAATGTTCGGAGTTCCTGCCGCAAACAGGGGGGGCACGGCGATTGCGAGCCAGAGTGCGATACTGATTGGGATTTTCATGGTCATGATCCTACCTGCTCGACATGTGGCAGGTCAATTTGAGAGAAAGCGCTGCAGCGCCCGATACCGGCCAAGCAGATCATGATTTGATGTAGAGATATGAGCACACCAGAAGATTCACATCCCCCGCTGGAACCATTTGACGTAACGGTTGGATTCGAGATGAGCACCATGTGGGTTCGATTCTATCCCGCCTATGCCACCGGAAACGTTCTTGGATGGTGTGAAAACGAACTGTTTCGCAAGCTCTGGCCGATCGTAAAGCCGCACACGGTGAGCGATCCATTTCGTGCGCACTCTTTGATCAATCACGTAGAATCTGTGCTGGAAATGCCCGGAAATTTAATCCAATGCGGCGTCGCTGAAGGCGGGACCGGCCTGATGATGGCGATGGCGTTACGGGAGCACGGATCAGGAAAGAAGATCTTCCTCTGTGACAGTTTCCAGGGTTTGCCTCCCCCGCGGGAGGGGATGGATGACTTTTTCCTCAAGGGACAGTTTCGAGTGGAGGACGAACAGAACATTTACAGGCTTATCCGTGACTACGGGTTGGAGGACTACGTTGAAGTCTACCATGGCTGGTTTGCCGATACCCTGCCTACCATCGCACCGGACGCAGAATTCTGTTTTGCCCACGTGGATGTTGATCTGCATGACTCCGCAGTCGAGTGCGTCGACCAGGTCTATCCGAAACTCGTGGACGGCGGAATCATGGCTTTTGATGAGTATAATCACATCAGCCCGGGAGTCAGGATCGGGGTGAATAAACACCTGGAGAGGACCGGGGAAGTCATTCACCTTGGGCCGCTCAGCGAATCTTTTCTCATCAAGGGAATGACCCCTGATTCCTGCCCGTTTCCGACATTTGAGCGAATGATCGAGAATTCCGCCATTCACCTGGCTACCGACCGACTCCAGAGAGATTCTTTCTACAGAAGATTCCAAAGGGAGCATCTTCCGTATCTTCAGCGGCGGATCGCAGCGTTCGGGGATCATTGCCGAATGCTGGGGGAAGATGCCTCCGGGGCGCGCGAATAGAAGGGAGGAAGATCCCTGCTCAAGTATTCAGGGGCCATTGTTCGGCGAATTGGCGAATCGCTTTTTCCGGAACACGTTGATTTCCGACAAAAAAGGGCTCCACTTCAAACCCGTGGGTCCGTCCCAGGCCCATGATTTCGTTCATCGCGTCCACTTGGATCTTTCCTCTGCCGGTTGACAATGATTCACACCGCCCCTCCAGGGCCAGGATGATCGCTTCGCCGAAGCAGCCGTACGTTATATTCGTTTTCGGGAGGCCGAGATCGTACCCGAAATCGATTACGTCGGGCATTTTTGCGTACCCTCCATTATAGACGAAGATGTCCGGGCGCACCGTAGGATGGGTTTGAAAAAACTGGGCTACGTTCTTGGGATACCCGGCATCGCAGATTACGGCCCCGGACTTGAATTGATCGAAATCGAAGGAACGGTCGAAGACGTTGACGGAAATGATCGTAAAATCGAATTCTGAGACCACGCTGCGCATGTCGGTGACGAATTCGATCTGATTTCGGGCAGGAGTCGCTCGCAGGTCGTCCACGAGTGATTGCCATTTTGAGAGGTTCCGGCTCGCGATGGCTACCCTGGCGCAGTCTTTAGCAAGAGCCCGCGCGACGCCGACACCGACGTCGCTGAATCCTACAATCAGGAGATTCAATCCGGCGATGTCGCGGGACATCGTTTCCGCGACTTTGCGGATCCCCTCCACGGTTAGAGCCGCGGTATAGACGTTGCCGGTTGTTGCGGCCCTGCCGGGTTGCATGGGAAGCTGCTCCGGATACCGTTCACCGACGAGGGAGGTATATCCTCCAAGCGCCGAGAGTCCCAGGTCCATTTTGTCAGCCAATGCAAGCGTCTGAAGAGTTTGACGAAGAATGTGTTTGGGCGGCGAATTCGGGAACAGGGGCGCCATCAAGTAATACCCTTCCGCACACGCGCCGGACGCGGACCGGAAGGGTACAAATACATCGGCGTACGGTTCGGTCCATTCAAAAATCTTCTTTACGAATTCAGGGGAGACCCCGTGCATGTCGGGATAATGGTACCTGAAAATTCGATTCAAGTGCTCCACGCTGTACGGGTGACCCAGGAGGGCGAATCGAACCGGACTCATGTCGATTCTCCCTGGGGTTCCACCTGTTGCCTGACCGAGATCAGAATCTCTTCAATGAAACGCGTCATCTCTTCGTGCAGTGTTCGTGCCACGTAGAACTCAATCGGCATCCCGAGCCGGTACCGGCAGGTCAATTGAAGACTGGATTCATCGCCGGATGATCTTACATGCCAGGCGCACTCGAAATGTGCCAGGTCGCCCCCAACGCTCTCCGAGCGGATGACCTGCTCGGGCGGTGAGAATGCCGTGTCGAGAATCAACGACATGGGGGCGCCCGCCAGATTGATTCGCCATTCGTAGCGGCTCTCCGCGGGCTCGGTATCACAGAGATCCACCGAGTCAATAGATCCGACAAAGGAAGAGAAATCTTCCGGCCGTAAGATCGTATCGAAGACGGCATCAGCCGGGGCGCGAATCGATATGGTTCTGTCTACGTTGTTCATGTTGGAATTGTGGAATCCATGCCAGGACGGAGTTTTCGACCACCCGGGGTTCCATGCGGGTCACACGGATACTTTTCCGTCCACCATGATTCCTATGATGTCGAAGGACCACTGGTCCGGCGGCTCGTGTGGAGCCAGACAGGCCGCGACGCGCGGAAGCTCCGGGATGTAATCGAGCAGGCCCACCGAAACTCTCTCCCCGGGTACCGGAATGGGTTTCTTGAATTGCGATATTTTCAGCCGTGCTTTCGGGCGCGTTGCGAACCATCGATCGAAAATGCTCAGGAAGTACCCCGTGTCTCCAATCCGGGTCTCAATGCATCCGCTGGTGGGCCGGGCCACTACATAAAGTCCGAACAAATCACCCTCCAGTCGAAACGTCATCTTGCTTCCGAAGGGTATGGACCAGCAGGTTTCGCCGGCAGGGTAGAGGCGGGTTGAAAAGTGTTCCGAAGTGGCTTCGCCGTGAACAAAGGAACGACCGCAATCTACAATCCGGGGTTCTCTGAGGACACCGTTTCCCTCGGGGATGATCGGACTTTCATCGTTTCCACGTGCCTCCAGGGCGAATTCGAGCACGGAGTTGGCAATGAACGCGCCGAAGTTGCCGACTCCCTCTTCCGTGAGGTGGTATTTGTCGGCCTGGTAGAATCCGGTGATGTCGCGCCCCTTGGCCAACAGAATCCTGCCGTAGTCGCTGACGTTGATTGCCGGCACACCGTACGCATTGGCGGCGTCGTCGTATTGTTGCGTCGATTCGTCCTTGGGGCCGTGGGTGGTGGTGAGGCTGACCATGCTCAATATGCACAGGTCCGCCTGGGGATGATTCAGCCGAAGGGTCCGGATGATCGAATCGATTCCCTGCCTTACTTCAGCGGCGTTGAGGAGATCCGCTTCGAGTCGATTCTGATCGTTTCCCGTGTACTCGATAAAGATGAGATCCGGAGTCGAGCCGCCCAGGCACCGGGGCGCCGCGAAGCACCCCCCGAGGGAGGACGTCGCGCCGATGGACGCGTTCACCATTTCGTGAGGACCGTAATCGGGAAACGCATCATTGAGCCATTGGTGAAAATGTCCTTTCCAACCGTTCAAACTGACGGAATTGCTGCCGCCTGCATATCCGATTACGCACGCCCGGGAGCTCATCCTCTCGATGAGTCGGGGGAGTCCGTTCCCGCGGACGTTGACATCGAGGAAAGTCCGAAGACTCTCGTCGATACTCTGCTGTTTTGCCTGGTTCATTGCCGTTTGCCCGTTCGTTCGGCTGGAAAATGGAGCGCGGTTTCTACAATACCACATGAATGATGGCAAGGCGATTCAGGGGTGAGTTTTTTCGCCGCGCGACAACAACGCTTCCAGCACGGGCCCAAGCCTCTGGGCGATTTCTATCATGCCGTGATCACTCGGATGCAGGAGGTCCGCGGTGAGGCCGGTGATGTCGCGAAGAATTTCGCCGCCATCTACAATGTGGACATTGTCAAGGTCACAGTCCGCGACTGCGAATCGAAGTTCCCGGCGAAAAGGTTCCGGATCGATGGCATCATTGCCTTTGGTGATCGCCAGGAGGTTGTCTCTGAAGTGGGGCAGCACCGGGATGCAGACCACGGGCCGGTCCGCGCGCGTTTCCGCAACGCGATGTATGAGGTAGTCGACGCGCTCCCTGAACGCGGCGGGCGAGAAACCGGCCCCGATCATGTTGGTCGAAACACACAGGGTCGCAATGTCCCAGTCTTCGCGATTCGCGATGTAGTCCGACATTGATTGTTCGCAGTGACAGGAACCCGCCGATCCGAGATTGATCAGATCCGCACCCAGCCGCCGCGCCACCAGCGCCGGGAAACTGAGGTGGGGGCCCGATGCGAGCATGCCCTGGGTGATGGAGGTCCCGTAGGCAAGGTATCTCCTGCCCGGTAGCCGGTTCGAAGCCGGCGGGCGGATTCCCGCTCCCTCAACCCCGTGGAGTATCATGGGACTCTGAACGGGCCCATGCGGGAGGATTCGGACAACATCCGGCGAAAAGGAACCGTCCAGGTTCCTTTTATCGCGCAAATTCTGAATCCGCTCGGGAATCTCGATTTCGAGCGTTCGGGTTTCCTCTGTAATCGAGAAGGGCTCCGCAACCTGAAACAGGCCGTGGTAGACAAAGATTTTACTGTGTCCCGCACAGGAAAGGCGCACGCGCGCGATGGATGAGTCGCATTCGAAGCGGATTTCCACGCCGCCGGGACCCAGCATGCTGGTTTGTGCGCCCTCATTGAGCGTTCGTCGTAAATCTTCGGGAATTCGCTGAAGTCTTACACCCCCGGTCCCGGGGTCGGTGACCACCTCCGCGACATTGTGCAATTCTACATTTTCCCAACGCATGGCTGGCATATGCCGTGTGGCGCGTCGAAAGTCAAGTGGCCCCTGGACTCTACGGCAAGCGCACGTTCGCCCGGTAGCAGGAAGGGGGTGACATATTGGTATCCATCAACGACAGCAAGCCGCCGTTTCCAGGTATGTCGGTCACTACGACAGACCAGGACGGTGAGACGGGATTGGTTGAGAACTCCATGCCATACAGACGTCCTGTCGACGAATGAAACATGATGATCGTGTCATTTGAGTGCGCCACGGAGCTAATGAAGAAGAAAGACATTGCGTTGGTGGGATCGGTGTCGGCGATGAACTCTTCAAGATTGGAGAAATTGTCCCCGTCCGGATCCTCCAGGGGAATCGCGTTCGTCGGGCCTCCGAAATGGAGAGATTCCCAGTAGGAGTAAATGCCATCGAGATCCGGGTCGTTGGCCGGGACCAATACCTGATTAACATTGAGGGTACCCGGCGAGTGGGGGGCTGGTCCGGTCCAGGAAAAGTCCGGGCCGATCTCGCCGGTTCCAACGAGTTGCAGAGATGCATCGGACGCGGTCGTGGCCCCCAACTCGAACAGGCCCACGTCCGTCGAACTAATCCCGGCCGCCTGCCCGTCATTGGCCATGATCACGCTTTCGTAGCTGATGAACTGCAGGATTCCGGAGCAGGGCAATGCCAGGGCAACGCCGTCTCCCTTGCCGATTCCCTGGATCAGTTGACCGTTCTGCATGGGAGAGATCGGGAACCAGACCGCTCCAAAACCGGGCCCTTCGTCATCGATCTCCCCATCCAGATCAACCGAGTTGTAAACGTTGCCAGAGGATCCATCGTACAACAAGAGCCTGAATCCTGACAGATCGGTGCCTGCGACGCCTGCGATTTCAACTCCCTCGTTCATATCGAAGAGATTTGTGTCGTCATAGTGAAACTCATTGATCCAAACATTCGGCAGGAAGCTGAGAGCGACACAGAGGTCCATGGAGAGGATACTATTGGGCGCATTGGTATCGTTTTGTTTTGCCGAGGATTCGGCCACCGCGGTTTGCTGGGCGACCTCGACGGTCGTTCCGGTAATTGACACCGAAGCCGCGCCCGAAACGGAAAGCGTTCCGACCTCGCATCTGACCATTCCCCCGGTGACCGTACAAGTGCCTTGATCCGTGCCCGCGCCGTCAAATACGACACCCGTCGGCAGCTGAACTTCCAGCGTTGTGAACTCGGCCGTATCCGGGCCGCTATTTGAAACAATCATAGAGTAAACGACGGATTCACCATTGGTGACCATGGCCGGGTTGACGCCGCCCATGACGACAAGGTCTGCATACTCGGGAGGCTCGAAAAATTGCATGTCATTCAGGAATCCCGGGGATGCGGGCGATGGCGACTGCCAGGCGAAGTTGCTCCTCTCCAATCCCATGCCGGCCAGTTGAAGAGAATGCCCTACCGCGGTGCTGTCGGATTCCTCCACCCCGATATCCATTGACTGCAATCCGGCGGCAGGACCGTTGGAGGCCGTGAGCGTTCCTTCGTAGCTGATGAATTCCAATACCTGTCCGCACGTGGCTGCCAACACGACTCCATCCGCATCCGGATTGAGCAGGGCGGACGTGGCGTTCTGCATAAAGGGCATCGGGAACCACCTAGCACCAAAGCCGTTTCCTTCGTCGTCGATTGTTCCGCTCAGCGTTAGCGAGTCATACGATTCCCCGGTGGAACCGTCGTAACATATCAGTTGCAGTGCGCTCAGATCGGTTCCGGCGGCTCCCGCGATTTCAACGCCTTCATCCGTATCGAAGAGGATTCCCGCATCATCGTAGTGTACTTCATTGATCCAAACGGTCGGGAGCACTGCAAACGAAACGCAGGAGGTTGTTGAGGCCGTGTTGTCCAGAAGGTTTGTATCTACATTGTCACTGTACCCGACTGCCGAATTGATCGCCGGGCCCGGAAGCGATGCGATGACCTCTACCGTCACGGATTCACTGGCGCCGATCGGGAGATTGCCCAGATTGCAATGAACGCTCTGGTTGCTGAACGAGCAACTTCCCACACTCGAAGTAACGGAGCTGAATGTCATGATGGAAGGCAGCGGATCAATTACCCGGGTGTCGGTGGCGGTCACCGGGCCCGCGTTGGACACCACAATGGTGTAGGTCACGTTGTCGCCCTGGGTCAGGTTGGTGGCGCTGGTGGTCATCGACACGTGAAGGTCCAACTCGGGAGTCCGATCAATTTGTCCCCACCATGTTCCCCACAAGTTGGACGGACCGGCGGCGTATTCCTGTACCGTCCACAACGCGGTGTCATCTACGGGGTCGATGGAGGAAGAACTGTGATCTCCCCACAGATTCAACCCTGCGCCATTCGGCCGATCGAACGGCCCATCGCCCGGTTTTAACACGTGCGTTGCCTGCAACTGGTTGGTCGGATCCGTCCCGGCGCGGTACGCGTAGCAGGCGCTGGCAAATGTATTAGATGAAAATCGGGAAAATCCTACGACCACATCGTTGAACATATTGACCGCAAGGCTTGGGGTAGAGTAGTAGAATTCTCCGGTTGGATCATCAATCTGGCCGTGTTGCGTCACAGTACCGTTCGTTTCCGTCTGCCACCACTGCACCGCGCTTCGGCTGGGGAAGAGGCTCGGCTTATAGATCTGGTGCGTGTACCAGAGTGATCCATTTCGGTAGAGGCAGCTCGTAAACAGCCGGCCCTGCGAGCTGATTTCTCGAGTGGTCCCCGCCTGCGGGGCAAAATCGGAAAGAGAGGGCGGAATTGTTGTCCAGGCTTCGCTGATTTCCGCGGTGGTGATGTTCAGGTTGAATTGTTCTGCGCCGATGTTGCCCGTGACACTGGAGATCCGGGACTGTGCCCCCGACGGAGGGATGTGAACGAGGTACAGAGCGTCTTCCTGGGGGTCGTAGGTCGTGGCCGGCACCATGTCGACTTCACTTTCAGACAGATCAAATGAGGTACAGACGCCGGGACCGTTCGTGTAGAGCGACTGTTTATCGAACAGGTAGGTTCGCCCGATCTTGTCGAACAGGTTTGTCCGTGAAGTAAGATTGCAGCTCACCGCGATCCAATGGGTGTTGAAGCCGAGGTTCGGATTGTCGATCCAGGACGTCGCATTGGTGCCGGCGGGGATTTCGTATCTGAACCACTCCCCGGTGGGGCTTGAACTTGCGGACACCGCAACCAGGAGGGAGGCGTCCGGGAGGAGAATGTCTCCGGACGCGGTAACGATCCAGCGGTTTTCATAGGGATCGTACAGGACGCGGGGATCGGATGCCTGGCCGATAAACGGAGTCAATTCGACGCCGTCAATCCCGTTGGTCCAGAAAAAATTGTGCGAGTACGATTCGACGGTGTTTCCGTCCCGGTCCTGGATCAGGACACTGGAATTCACCACGGTCATGACGTAATTCGACCCTACGGCTCCGTCCGTGTCCGGAGGGGAGGGGAGTAGGGCGAATCCGCAATCGAACGCCATCGTTGCCAAGATTGCAACGACGGCGGGAATGCGTAAATATTGCCAGGATGAAACGGCCATATTGGCTAGTCCGGTAGAATCAATCTGCGCTCCGAAAAAGTTGCTCCGCGGGTTTTCTTTGGCACAAGAAAAGCTATTGTCGTGCCACCAATGTGCTGCGTCTCCAGATTACGTTCACTTCAAGATTGGTTTCAATGAATGAGTGAGAGATAGGGAAAGAACGACAGGCATTTTTCGCAAAATCGCAACGATATGTGTATTTTGATTTTTACGCTAAGCAGGAATTCGAGGAATCTATGAAGTCCCCCGGTCCCATGCTGGAACGACGGAGGAGCGGCCCGTCCCGATGGGCGTTGGTGATTACGTTTATCGTGGGTGCGTACTTTCCTGCTACCGCGCAGCAATCTTTAAAGCCCTCGCCGGCGCCATCCAGGAGTTTCAGCGCGATCACCGATGCCGGTGAGGAAATCATTCAAATCCCGCAGTATGCGGTATTGCCGTATGATGGACTTGACCGGACGATGTGGTACTACGTTCCATTCAATTTACCGACCAATGGCGCTTCGCTGGTCCTCGTACTGCACGGGGGCGGCGGCAATGGCCTTGTCACGATGGGCAGTGACTATGAGGAGCGATGGAATCGCATCGCCGATCAGGAAAAATTTGTCGTTCTTTATCCCGAAGGGCGACTGGATCCCGGTGCGACACTTATGTATCACTGGAACGACTGCCGCGCTGACATCACCATTCCACAGGCTGATTCCACTGAGGACGATGTGGGATACTTTGAGATGCTGATCGATTGGGCGCAATCGACATACTCCGTCAACACCAACAAGGTCTATATTGCCGGCCATTCAAACGGGGGATTAATGGTGTTACGTGCCGCCGCGGAGACGGGACACCGATACGCAGCAGCCGCGTGTGTGATCGGAAATCGGGCCGCGACCAATGAATGTGCGGCGGCGACGGTTCCCGTTCCGATGCTGATCATGAACGGCACGGACGATCCACTCATTCCCAACGAGGGAGGATGTGCTACTAGTTGCGGCAGCGGCCGCGGGATGGTTACCTCGACGGCGGACACGATTTCCTACTGGACCAACGTGAACCAGACGGTTGGCGCACCGGTGGTGACGAATCTGCCGGATATCAACACCAACGATTCAAGCACGGTAACGGTCACAACCTATGCGCAGGGAATCGACAATGCCGAGGTCGTCTACTACCGGATCAACGGCGGCGGTCACACGGTTCCCGGCTTCGATCCGGATCCTTTCTACCAGGGCTTTGTGGGCAACCGGAATAAAGACATCCGGGCCGCCGATGAAATCTGGGACTTTTTCAAGAATTACTGAGCAACCCTCCGTGCATCATGGATGCAATCTTTGCGGCCACTTCGGCGCCCGCTGCCCCTGATCCAGCTTCGCCCACCCGCATTTCATCCCGTACGCGCTCGGCCTCAATTTCTGTTGGCGTGACGGCACCCCCGGTCTAGAATCTTCTCCATGCCTACCCGCTGCATTTCCCTTCGTCATGGCAGATAAGAAAATGACCGACGAGCGCGTCCTGAAAGTCGAACGAATTGGCCTGAACGCCCTGGCGCGCCTCGCATTGGGTCGGGAGCTCTTTCTCAGCGGTCAGAGTGAACGGGCGCTGGTAGAGCTACGAGAGGCCGTTCGTATCAATCCCGAGCTGGAGTTAGGGCATTTCACCTGCGGTGTCATCTACGGAATGCGGGGCGAGTACGATGAGGGAAAGAAAGCGCTGGAGGATGCTTTACTCATCCGGAAGGATTTCGCGGTTGCGTGGATCGCTCTTGGCTACATCGAGATGCAGAAGGGCGATCTCCCTGCCGCACTGGAAGCGACGAGCAGGGGCATTGAACACGATCCCTTGAATTCGAGGGCTCATGCCCAGCGCGGGGATATCCTGCGGACCATGGATCGGCTGGACGAAGCGGCGGAAGCCTACCGGGAAGTCGTCCGGCTGGCGCCGGCGCAAAGCGTCGTCCGTTACAAACTGGCCGATGTGCTACTCCGCCTCGGACGCGAAACCGATGCGATTGACGCGGCGATCGCGACGCAACGGATCAACCCCGTGGATCCGAGGAGCCGGATTCAGATTGGAGATCTGCTCGCGGGTGAAGGCCGGGTGGAGGAAGCCATCACCGAGTACAAGGCGGCGGCTCAACTGCAGGCCACGCTATCCAGCCCCTCGTCGGTGCCGCTGCGAAAGTGGGGGATGCTCCTGGTGCAGGAAGGAAGACTGATGGAGGCAATTCCTCTTTTGAAGGGATCGGTAGGGATCAATCCCAAAGATATCGACGCACTTCTGGCCCTGGGCCGCGTGTTTATCCAATTGGACCGGCCCGGCGTTGCCATTGAGTTTATCGAAGCAGCCATTGCCCAGGATCCGAGATTCCAGGATTCCCACGAGCTGTTGCAACAAGCGCGGGACCTGGAGGGCTCGGATTCCGCGGGACGCACGGGGCTGGAGGAATTGTTGGGGGACGGCGGGGAGCCGCCGATTCCCGGTCTGGAGGAGTCCTCTGAGTGACGCCTCAAACGCGGGCGTCGACTCACCAGCAAGCGGTGATTCGGAGGATCCGGGGTACGAGATTCATCGTACCGGCCCGGACCAGTTTCTCGTTTGTCGCACCGGGTCCGCTTCCTATCTCGTCATGACCCTGCGGGAGCGGTTTCTTTTCGAGCACATCTGCCTGGGGCATTCCGCCGACGAGCTCGTCGCTGCATTCAATCGGCGTTTTTCCGAGACCATCTCCCGGAATGAATGCCTGGTATTCGAGGCGCATGTTCGTCGCCTCGGGTTACATCCGGAGAGCGCCGATGTTCCCATGGAGTCCTACGCCACCGAGGATTTATCCCGGAGCGCGGCGAACCCTGCACCCAAAGGACTCAACGGTTTTTTCGACCTTCTCGTGGCGGCTTTTGGATGGCTGATTCACCCGCTGGCCACAGTGCCCCTCGTTTTGCTGTTCTGCGCGGCCTCCGTGGCATTGGCGCATTCGTGGGACGCCTATGTTGAGTCTCTGATGTCGATTCGCCACGGAGTTTCCTACCTCGTAACGATTGCATGGATGATTGCGACCGGCGCCGTTTGCGTGTTCCTCCCGCGGGCGATCATGCTGGGTATTGCGTGCAGAAAATTCGGGGGAAGGATTTACTCTGTCGGCATCAGGCTGGAGCGCGGAATTTTTCCTTTTTTCCAGTGCAACACCGGAGACTCTTTCGGTCGAATGAGTTATTCCCGACAGTGGGTTCTGTTGACGGTCGGACTCTGGACACACGGCGCCATATTATCTCTGGCGGTGTCGGCATTTGCAGCGTTGAACGCCGACAATGCCTTTCGAGTCTTTCTTACCTACCTGATTTTTTCCGCCACCGTCTCGCTCCTGCTTCAGGGAATCATTTTTTTTCCGCGGGACGGGTACCGGATGCTTTGTTTTCTGCTTCGTAAGCCGCATTTGCGGGAGCGGGCACTTTCCGAAACATTTGCGTGGGTGACGGCGCGTGTTTCGCCCGAACCTGTATCCCGGAAGGAGGCTTTTTGGTTGCGGGTGTTCGGGGTTGGCACCATAGTTGCCCGAATCTTTTCCTACGGACTGATCATCGGTGGCGGCAGCTACCTGATCGGAACGCGAGAAGGGCCCGGCGGAATCCTCGCGTTCGCGCTTTTGGTCTCATGGTGGATGTACCCGTTTGTGGAGAGAACAGTAATGGCCTTACTTCCGAAAAACTGGACCGCGCGATATGGGGGGAGCAGCCTGTTACGCTGGACCGTGCGATTGACGATCGTGCTGCTGATCGTTCTGGCCGGATTCGTTCCCTACACGTATGACGTTGTCGGCGAATGTAGATTGCTGGCGGAGAGCCAGTTGGGAATTCGCGCGCAGATCAACGGGGAAATTGTCGCCGTTCACGTACGGGAGGGGCAAGTTGTTCAATCCGGCGATGAGGTCATTACCATCAGTGACCGTGAAGTAAGTTCGCAGGTCGATGCGGTGATCGCAGACCTGGCCAAGGCGAATGCAAACCTGGATCTGCTTCGTGCCGGTCCCCGTCCCGAGGAACTGGAAATTGCCCGCCAGCGACTGGAACTCGCCCAGGTGCGGGCGGACTTCCTGGGCCGCGAATTCACCCGGGTGCAGGAATTGCAGAAGAAGGACGCGGCGACAGATCGGCAGCTTGAATCGGCCGAGCAAGAACACGAATCGGCCCAGCGGCTCCTGGCGCTCACGGAGGAGAACCTTGGAATTGTTCAACAGGGCGCGCGGGTCGAACAGATCGCGGCGGCAGAGGCGGAAGTCAGGCGCCTGGAGGCGCGCCGCGACTTTACCGAGACCCAGGCCCGGTTGATCAGGGTGTCCTCCCCGATTACCGGAACCATTTCGACGCCTCACATTTCGCAGCGACTGGGGCAGGTCGTTACGGAAGGCGACCTCATCGCGGTGGTGCAGGATGTTTCCACCCTAGTCGTTGAAATTGCGGCCAATGATACCGCGGCCGCTCTGGTGGAGCCGGACATGGATGTCCAGGTCCGGTTGTTCAGCCTGGACGGACATCCCCTTGCAGGCGAAGTCCGGAGAGTTTCCACGGATGTGGAAGCTGCGAGCGAGGTCCTGGCGGATCCGGTCCGGTCCGATCGCGAATCCTTCATCCAATCAAATTCAAGCCGGCGGGGACTGCCCAAACAAAGAATTCGGGTGTATGCCACGTTGAATGCCGGCGAAGAAACGTTACGACCCGGAATGACCGGGTACGCCAGGATCGCAGTTCACAACGATTTCTTCTGGCGAGTGCTTTTCCGGCGGATCGGGAGATTCTTCCGCACCGAAGTGTGGTCATGGCTCCCGTGATGCGCCGGTCGCGACCGGTGCCGGCGCCTTGACCGCGGCGACAAACTCGCGCAACCAGTCCTGCAGATCCTCGCCGGGGGTAATCCCTTCCATCCGGGACGTGGCTCGTTGTAGCTCAACCAAATCCTTCAGGTAGGTGTAAAGAGACAGAATCGCAAGCGCTTCCTTGTTGAACGTGTCGCTTTGAGCATCGGTCAGTTCCACGATCAAGGCTGCCCCTTGCCGGTATTTCTCTTCGACGAGTGCTAGGTTCTTCCTGGATAGGTCTTCCGCGGATCGCGCGAATTCGATATTCGGATAGGACCCCTGTACGCCATGGATAGCGTTGCGGGTGTTGCGGTCCAGGATATCCCGGGTTCGCATCCGGGTATCCGTCAATTCGGTCAGCAGAGCCTCGTCCCGGCCCACTGTTGCTTTCCTGTCGCCGCCCTCGAACAGAGGAAAGGTTGCGGTCACGAGGAAGGTCCACTCTTCGTCATCCCGGGTGGGGATATCGTCAGCCGGGAAACCAAGATTCTCGATCGTGGTTGCAAGACTCTCTCCGGCAAAATTCTGATCTATAATGTAGTCATACCGAAACCCGGCTCTCAGCCGTGGGGTGAAATATCTTCTCCGGGCTTGGCCCAGGAGGATCTCCTGCCCCTCGATTGCCTTGTCGATTGCACGAAGAGCCGGTGAGTTGGTGATCGAACTGTCGACCAGGAATCTCGTGGAAGATGCAGCATTGACCGGTTCATCGGTATAGCCCGCAAGGACCGCGCCCAAGCGATAGAACCGGGTTTCCGACGGGTCCGTCATTTCAGGCAGCCAGGTCAGTCCGGGATCGAGTCCAATGAATTGGTTGACGTCGGTCAAGGACTTGAGGCTTCTTGCCCGTGCCGCCTTCACCAGGCCGGTTTGACTCGCTACCTGGGATTCCCATCGGTAGACGTCCGACCGGGAACCCGCTCCCGCCACATTTTGAGCTTGAGCGAACTCCAGAAACCGCTGAGACCGTTTCAGGTTTTCGCGCTGAATCCGTTCGCGTTCCTGGTCTTCCTGATATTCGAGAAACCGCCGTGCCGCCTCTGCAGCCACATCGATGGTCAGGGCCTGGTGTTCGAAGCGTTGCCTTTCTTCCTCCCGGCCCGCGGCCCGGTATCTACTGACGAGAAGATCATCGAAGAGGACCTGTGTTACGGCGCCTCCGATGGTGGTTCGGTACTCGGCGAGGTTCTCTCCACCGGTTGCAGACCGGTCTTCATCGATGTGGCGATACCGGCTATCTACATTCAGGCGGGGTAAAAGATCGCTCCGAACCTGGTCGGTCTGCCGCGAGACTTGTTCCACGCGGGAGGATGATATCTGGATGTCGAGATTCCAGTCGATGGCGGTGAAGATCGCCTGCTCAAGTGACATGGATCCTGGCGGCTGTCTATCCGCCCCTTCCTCTCCGGCCGCAAAGGAAGATCCGATCCAAAGAACTCCTGCGGCGATGGCGGACCGGAAGAGAATCTCGCACCGGGTGTTGTTCGGGGATTTCAGCGGTCTAGATGGGCGCAAGCCCCACCGCCAGCAGCGGCCTGGTGCGTCGACGTTGATCATTTCAATCCGCAGCAGTCTACCCGGTGAACCGGTTCTGTCAATCGGGGAGACCCCGATAATTCCTGCAGGGTAGGGTAGAACGGCCCATTCCATCGCCGCCGAAAGATTTGTTTCTTTGACATAGGTAAATGCAGACGTATTATGGAGGGATTCACAGGAGACGAAAATGAAGACGACAGCATTCGACGAAGACTTCGGACTGACCATCGAAGCAAACGGAGACACCATCAAGAACATCACCCGGGACGATGTGGTTTCCAACCTTCAAAAGCACGGGATGGTGCACTTCAGCGGCTACGGCGCGTCGGGCGAAGACTTTCACGAATTCACCAATGACTACTCCGACGACTTCATGTCCTATAAGGGGGGAAGGTATGAGCGGCGCGCAATCAACACCTCTGGAGATTCAACCATTGTATCGGTGAATTACTATTTGAAGGATGCGAAGAAGCAGGACACCTGGTCGATTCCCATGCACGGAGAGATGTACTACCAGGGCAAGCGTCCGGTCATGATCTGGTTCTACTGCGAAACTCCGGCCAGGGTCGGAGGTGCCACCACGGTGTGCGACGGGCAGCGCATGTTGAACTCACTTCAGAAAGACACGCTGGGTTTGTTCGAATCGAAAAAACTTAAATATGTCCGATACTACCCCGAAGAAGAGTGGAAGATTCGATTTCAAACCGATGATATCAAGGAGGTCGAACGTTTCAGCGTCGAAAGCGGAATGTCCGTGGAACTGGACGAAGCGGAAAAGACGGTGACGACAGAATACCTCCATCCCGCGATCATCTCAAGCAAGTGGGGAAATCATACTGTTTTCGTAAACAATATCCTCACGGTTGCCACCCAGGAAATCGTGACCGGAAAAACGGACAATCTTATACGCCTCGAAGATGATTCGAAAATCCCCATGGACATTCTCATGGAAATCAAGGGAACCGCGGAATCCCTGACCCGGAACATTCCCTGGCAGGCGGGAGACTTTGCCGTGCTCGACAACACACGCGTCATGCATGGACGCGAAGAGTTCGAAGGCAACGAGCGGCAGATTTACTCGCGGATGGTTCACAGCATCGACTGGTAGCGCGCGAGCAGTTTCGGGTGGGATCCAGCACGGTTCGAGCCGGTCCCCCGTGATCCCGTCATGGCCACCAACGCTACCCCCCAGGCATTTCCCCCTCTGATTCGAAATCCGGGCGGCCTCGGAATTCTTGACGTGGATGCGCAAGAGGTCATCGGTCACTGCAAGCAATCCGGCGCGGCGCTCTTGTTCGGATATCGGGCGACCCTTCAGGAGTTCGAGCAATTCACAAACCGGATCTGCACGGATTGGCAGACCTACCGCGGCGGCGCTCACGAAAAGGAGATCTTAAACTCCGGCAGCGACAGCACGATCTATTCGGTTAATCTCTACTTCGGAAGAAAGAAGCAGCTTGCCGTCCCTCTGCCCCTCCATTCTGAAATGTCGTACATGAAGAACCGTCCCGCGATCGTGTGCTTCTACGCCATCCATCCTGCGGAGACCAGGGGGGAAACAACCATTTGCGACGGCGTCGAATTTTATCGTTCGCTGACCGAATCCTCCCGGAGATTCCTGGACTCGAACCGGATCGTCTACATCCGCGAGACGGCGCCCGCATTTCGGATGCAGAGGTTCTACACGGAGGAATTCCCGGAGGCGGAGAGGTTTTGTCGGCAGAATGAAATGACGATCAGCGAAAAGGCGGACGGGATATGGGAAACCAGGTTTGTCGTGTCCCCGGTTCGGGAAACGTTGTTTAGCGATGAACCCGCATTCAGCAACAGTATCCTGATCGTCTTGGAGCAGGAAGACCGCGGACTGACCGGAAGTTGTGTCCGGTTGGAGGATGGTTCCGAGATTCCTCCCGAAATCATCGGAGACATCAGGGACGTCGCCGAACGGAAGACAAGATTGATTCAATGGGAGCAGCCGGGAGACTTTGCCTTGATGGACAATTCTCGCGTTCTTCACGGTCGGAACGGGTTCGATGATCTGGATCGGAATATCGCCCAGAGGCTGGGGCGCTCCGTTCCCTGGTAACGATCACTGAATATCGAGCAATTCCAATATGCGGTCAGCCGTTCCCTCGGGTGTGAGGTCCGTGGTATCAATCTCCGTTGTATCGACTCCGGGAACTGTTCGATATAGATCGAATTTCCGCACGATATGCCGGAGCAATTTCGTGTCCGTAATCTTCAGATATTTCTTGCGGTCTTCCGAAACCGCCCGCCGGTCCAATTCATCGTGATCGCAGATAAGCTTGACGAAGTGTACTTCCCCGCCGTTCTCCCGGAGGAGAGACTGGGTTGTCTGAAAGAAGTCTTCGATATGCGGATCGGCGGGAGCGAGAGTGAGGAGCAGGCCGGGAATGTTCGCCTGCATAGCTGCCTTGAAGACTTCGAGTCGAAGGTGCCCCATGAAGGTAAAGAGCTCCGGGGTGGGCCAATCAAACAGGGAGCGCGCCAAATCGTGGGTCAGGTGCGCATGGCAGAGGCGGAAGTTGGTTCTCTCAGCAAGTATCTTTACGACCGTGAGTTTTCCGACACCGGTGGGCCCATATAGAATGACGAGTTTCATCGCTGAATCATCGGCGAAACGAAAACGCTATTTCTGAGAGGCCTTCATTCTGCGGCTACGGAATGGCTCGATAATCATGTTCTTCAGAATCGTATCCGGAGGCAATCCAAGGCACCACACAATCACCTCCGCGACCCGGTCCGCCTTCAGGGACCAGGTCGGGGCCGGGGCAATGGGTCCGTTTTGATCCCACAGGGGCGTGTCGACGGCATCGGGAAGAATCACCTGTACCCGAATTCCGAATGGACGCACCTCCTCGGCCGTTGACTCCGACAATGCGATGATGCCCGCCTTGGAAGCGCTGTACAGGGACGCAAGAGGGAGGCCGGTGCGCCCGCTGATGGACGACACGTTGAGAATCTGTCCCTTTTTCCTGGCAACCATGTGCTTCAGGACCGCGCGATTGGCCAGGAAGGTTCCCTTGAGATTTGTGCCTACCACAACTTCATACTCTTCATCATCCAATTCATGCAAGGGACCGGGCCTGGAATCCTGCGCGCGGAGGACGCCGGCACAGTGCACCAGCGCGTCGATTTCACCGAAATGCTCGCACGCCTTGACCACTAGATTGCTACAATCTTCCGATTTTCTGACATCGCAGACGGCACAATCCGGCTCTTCCCCTCCCAGGGCGGTGAGTTCCCTGACTGCTTCGTCCAGTGCGGGCTTCTTTAAGCCCGAGAGGAAAACTTTTGCCCCGGACGTCTGCAGGAGACCGGCGGTTGCCCTCCCGATGCCGCTCGCCGCCCCCGTGATTACGGTCCTCATTCCTTGAACACTCATGGTTCATTCTTCCCCTGTTCCTGTTGTCGGGACTGGTTGGTATCGCTTCGGCACAATAGTGAATACTGCGTATCATTCATAATAAAATCCGGAGGGAATGAAAGCAGATCCGCGATCTGTTCCCCCGCTTTCTGAATGGAAAGGGCGCCGCCGCTCCCAAGGTTCGTGTTCGAAATCAACTCCGTGTCCACCGCGTCGGGCAGGACGGAGAATGCGCGAACATCGAAGGGCTCCAGTTCTTCTGCGATTGCCTTGAACATCACCCGCGCGGCCAT
>Ga0315336_1001431_pt1 | contig 46442 bp, 40 predicted proteins | sample ASW5metaG_FD_204512 | JGI IMG/M metagenome (GOLD analysis project Ga0315336, IMG submission 204512) | Ammonia-oxidizing marine archaeal communities from Monterey Bay, California, United States - ASW #5 | ecosystem: Environmental > Aquatic > Marine > Intertidal zone | place: USA: California... | reverse complement strand
CTACCATACCCGCAGCAATCGCATCGGCCTCCAATACATAATAATACAGATCGAATTCCGTGGGACTCATCCCTCCCAAAACCTCGGGGGCAACTACCGTAAGATCGAAAAATGTGAAGCCGTCGGGAACATTGTCATCACAAAGTCGTAAAGGCTCCGCCGGCGTAGTAGCCACAGGTGAATCACGAACTTCCAAGAAAACCTCGACGGTTTCATAACAGCTACTGCTCATGCTTTCTACACGAGCCCAAACACTGTCATTGTAGATATTATCGTTGGTATATGGACTTGCTAGTGGCAAGATGCCATTTTGAGCATCCAATAGGGTTCCGTGATAGGTAACCGTAAGATCCGGATCACCACCGGTGATCGCCAAATCCGCTTGTGTTAGGTCAAATTCGGCGAATCCGTCATTGTCACTATCACACACTATTAAAGGCGGAGGTGAACTTATTGTAGGGGGTGAATCCACAAAAATCGTAAAGTTTTGAGACGAATCGAAACAAGTAGGTTCGATTGCGCTTTCCAATCGCACAAAGATTTGAACAGAAGGTACGGGTGCGGTATATGGGGAAGCCAGTGCTCCCACATCATTATCGGCGTCAGCCTGAGTAAGGTGATATGTGATGAAGAAATCGGATGGAGTGGCTCCATTCAAAACAGTAACATCGAATAAAACGGGTAAGTCTAAGTCTTCTCCTCCTGAGCCGTCCTGATCGCAAACCGTGTAGTCCGGCACCGCTCCTGCAATTGCAGTTGCATAGTTGATCTCGAAGGTAGCTTCCGCGGAACAACTCCCCGAAAGATCTTCAAGTCTGATGGTAATAATTTCGCTATTACCAACAATATTATAGGCTCCAGGTGTACCAATAGGGCCTCCTCCACCATCCAAATAGGTTACAACCAGCATAGTTGGATCCTGAGGACCAATAACAACCGGTTCATTGACGGTAAGGTCAAAGATTCCCGGTGTAGCTCCGTCTGTATTACAGATGAACAGATCATTAGGAGGCATATCAATATATGGCTGAGTAAAATAATTGATATCAATACTATCGCCTACAACACATGTTGGGTCGATTGGATCGAATACTGTTACCGAATAGGTACCTGAATTAGGCGATGTAACAGTGAATGTTGGGTTCGCAGGTGATGGTGGCCCTTGAGAAACTGCGTTATAAAACCACTCATAAACTGCACCCGGAGGTGCGTTTGTGCTTGCATCCAAAATGAATGTATCGGTTCCGCAAACATTCTCGTCAGGTCCAAGATCCACTGAAAACGGTGCTGTGTTAGTAACTAAGACATCATCTGTTAGCACCACAACGTCTCCGTTGCACTCATTGGTCCAGGTTACTCTGGCTGTATATGTTTCACTCCCTAGCGGACAAACATTAATGGTTGGTGTGGTTCCAATTACGGTTCCGGTTGAATCCAACCACTCAAAAACATAGGTAGCCGGTCCAATAGGTGTAAAGCTCCAAGCTTCATTGGTAGTGGTCCAAGGTGAGTCGGATGTATTCCTTCCCGGCGGTACATAACCTGTGTTTCCATCATTATTCTGAATTCCTACTGCTGCATTACCACTATTCCAGGTTGGGCATACCGGTTTATCTTGAATATAAATCTCAATAACATTCGAAAATTCATAAAAAACAGCCATGTGAGTAGCTTCCAAACTATTACAAGCACCCGAAAACAGGGCAACTTCAAAATAGGAAACCACTAAGACACGGTTGGGAAAGGTTCCTAAAACTTCGTATCCTATCTCATTGCCCGGATTAATTCCGGGGTGAATGTCGTGAACGGGTGTAAACACATTGGCCTCACCAAGCGTGGGATTCGAATTATTAGGTATATTTTCGGAAAAAGACCATCCATTGGTCGTATCGCCGGGATCGACATCAAAACGGATCACTCCATTTGATCCCACCTGGAATTCTTGTTCCAAATTTCCGAAGAAACAAAAATCGAACGGTAAATTGTCCACTGGCGACCAAACATCATCTGTTGCGATATTGATCGAATTCGCCAAACCATCAAAAGGAAAGGGTGGCGTATACGTAATGGGATCTACCGTATAATTTAATCCGGTCGTATCGAATGTTTCTAGAAAGGTGGCAGTAATGTCTGCACAGCCTCCTGAGGCACAGTCGGCTATGGTATCGGGGCCAGCATCAACAAAGAGGCTTCCGGGACCTTGGGCTATTGAATTTACGGAAAAAAACAATAGAAATAACGTCGCCGAAACGATCTGGGGGAATAACTTTTTCATAATATAAGTAGATATATGCGCGGAAAATTAAGAAATTTTTATGAAATCGGGCAATTTACGCCACTTTAAAAAGCATTTCGTTAAATTTTTCTGAGATTAACCATATATGTATCTTTGCACATTGTGTTTAAATTGAAGCAAACGCTGAAGGAATGGATTTAAAAAAACAGTTGGATAATATTGAAGCTTATGGTGATGCTCATGTTGGTACGAATGGGGATACTCCCATGCGTCCGGACGCCTTCGAACTGAGTGATATTGAGAAGATCGCAGCCATTAAAAAGGACGTTAGCCACATTCTGGAAACGCTGGGCATGGACCTTACCGATGACAGTCTTAAAGGAACCCCATCTCGAGTGGCAAAAATGTTCGTGCAAGAGATATTTGGTGGATTACACCCGGATCGTAAGCCAAAAGCCTCAACATTTGATAATAAGTACAAGTATGGGGAAATGTTGGTCGAAAAGAATATTACCCTTTATTCTACCTGTGAGCACCATTTACTTCCAATTGTAGGAAAGGCCCATATCGCCTATATTTCAAATGGTACCGTAGTGGGATTGTCCAAAATGAACCGCGTTGTGGACTATTATGCCAAGCGTCCTCAGGTTCAGGAGCGGCTTACCCTTCAAATTGTCAAAGAATTACAGCATATTTTGGGTACTGAAGACGTGGCCTGTGTGATCGATGCCAAGCATTTATGCGTTAATTCACGGGGTATCCGTGATATCGACAGTAGTACTGTAACCAGTGAGTTTGGTGGTAAATTTAAAGAAGAGACCAGTCGTCGCGAATTTTTGGATTATATTAATCTGGAAACCGAATTTTAACCGCAAAACAAAATATCAATTCCCATTGTATTAGACCATGAATTTGTACGAAGAGCAACAAGTATCCATTTACAATTCGCTTACCAAAACCAAAGAACCTTTCAAGCCCCTGATTTCGGGAGCTGTTGGAATGTATGTGTGTGGGCCAACGGTCTATAGCAATGTACATTTGGGCAATTGCCGTACTTTTTTATCATTCGATCTTGTTTTTCGTTATCTGAAACATCTGGGATATAAAGTTAGGTATGTTCGAAATATTACCGATGCAGGTCATTTGGAGAATGACGGAGAAAGCGGTGAAGATCCTATCCTAAAAAAAGCACGCATTGAACAGCTGGAGCCCATGGAAGTAGTGCAAAAATATGCAGTGGATTTTCACAATGTCATGAGCAAATTTAATGCCTTACCACCTAGTATAGAACCTACTGCAACAGGGCATATTATTGAGCAAATCCAAATAATTGAAAAGATTATCGAGCAAGGCTATGCTTATGAGAAGAATGGAAGCGTTTACTTTGATGTGATCAAATTCAACGAAGATCACACATATGGAAAATTGAGCGGAAGGCAATTAGAGGACATGATCACCAACACTCGCGAATTGTCCGCTCAAAGCGAAAAGAAAAATCCTCAGGATTTTGCGCTTTGGAAAAAAGCCGAACCGCAACACATCATGCGTTGGCCTTCCCCATGGAGTGATGGTTTCCCGGGATGGCATTTGGAATGTACCGCCATGAGCACAAAGTATCTGGGAAATAACTTCGATCTGCACGGCGGAGGAATGGACCTTAAATTTCCGCACCACGAATGTGAGATCGCCCAGGCTGAAGCTTGCAATAATGAATCTCCGGTCAATCTTTGGATGCACACCAATATGCTCACCTTAAATGGTAAAAAAATGGCGAAATCTACCGGGAACAATATTTTACCGAACGAGTTGTTCACCGGTGACAATGACATTTTAAGTAAGGCCTTTGCACCCGCTGTGGCCAAATTCTTCATGTTTCAAGCCCATTACCGAAGTATTTTAGACTTTAGTAACGACGCTTTGGAGGCTTCAGAAAAGGGATTTTTCAGGTTGATGGACGCATACCGATCCAGCAAGGACCTTGTGACGGCCTCTAGCAGTACGTTCGACGTATCGGCATGGCGACAGTCCTGCTATGACGCCATGAATGACGATTTCAACAGCCCTATTTTAATTGCCCAACTCTTTGAGGCTGCCAAACTTATCAATGCAGTAAAAGAAGGTAATGCGTCCTTAACACCGGATGATAAGGAGCTTTTGCACAAAACACTGCATGATTTTATCTTTGAAGTGCTTGGATTGGAAGATATTTCGTCTCAATCCAATGACGAAAGCAATAAACTTTCCGGGGCCGTGGAGCTTTTGATCAGTTTACGGGATCAAGCCCGAGCCAATAAAGATTTTGCCACCAGCGACAAAATTCGTGATGAATTGCTGGAATCTGGCATCCAGCTTAAGGATGGGAAAGATGGAACGACTTATTCTTTGAATTGAGTTGAAGCCCCCCTACGTTAAAAGCTACGGAGGACAAGGCACGAAGCACGAAGCACGAATTCACGAAGATTATAATTAAAAAATCTAGTCCCTGCATGAATTGCCATATGTCATTTGTGATTTGTCATTTGTTTTTATTCTTTTTTCTGAATTAAATAATGCGAAAAGTACTCACAGCACCTTTTATTTTCCTTATCCGTATCTACCAGCGGGTCATCTCCCCTATTTTCCCATCGGCGTGTCGTTATACACCCACCTGTTCACATTATACAGTTGAGGCGTTGCAAACACATGGATTATGGCGAGGAAGTATACTTGCTATCAAGCGAATTGGAAGCTGTCATCCCTGGGGTGGTCATGGCCATGATCCCGTTCCCAGCCCCAAGGACTCCTCTTCCGAAGTACCCCAAAAAGAAAGGAAATAATTAACATTTAATCGCAAGACCTTTTTTATATTTACGCTGGTTCGCCAAAAATTAGACGTAGGAGGACCCAAACAACCAATATCTTATGCACCTTTTAAGCTTCAACTGGAATCCTTCTGATGGGATCGACCTGGGTTTTTACACCATACAATACTATAGTCTTATGTTCGTCATTGCTTTTGTGGTGGGCTGGTTTTTAATAAAAAGTATCTACAAGAACGAGAACGAAGATCTGGCAAAACTAGACAGTCTTTTCATCTATATGGTACTGGCTATCTTAATTGGTGCCCGACTCGGCCACGTTATTTTTTACCAATCGGAGTTGTTCGTAGACGATCCGTTGTCTGTATTTCTTCCTATTTCTACCAAAGATGGATTCGAATTTACCGGTTTTAGAGGCTTGGCTAGCCATGGCGCGGCAATAGGTGTGATTATTGCCATGTATATTTATAGTAAAAAGGTAATGAAACGGTCCATTTTATGGATCCTGGATCGAGTGGTAATTCCAGTGGCATTTGGAGCCATAGCCGTTCGGTTTGGAAATTTTATGAATTCAGAGATCGTTGGAAAGCCAACAAATAGTGAATATGGAGTTGTATTTGAAAAATTGGGGGAAGATTTTCCCAGACACCCGGCCCAACTCTATGAGGCACTTGGCTACGTTTTTGTGTTTATCATCTTATACTATATTTACCGCAAAACTGAAAAAAGAAATCAATTGGGCTATTTGTTTGGCCTATTTTTAGTGTTGCTTTGGTCTGTCCGCTTTATAGTCGAATTCTTTAAAAAGAGTCAGGAAGGCTTCGAGGATATGTTGGGTAATACCCTATCAACCGGGCAATGGCTCAGCATCCCTTTTATTATTGCAGGGGTGTATTTTATGATGAAATCTTCAAAAAAGAAATTGGCGTAGTATGAAAAAAAGTTTTATCGCATTGGCTCTTTTGGGTATGATGCTCCAATCCAATGGCTGTAAGGACGGTTCGTCTAATAAAGTATTAACCAAGGAAGTGACCTTTACTAAGGAGGGGGAACTCACCTTGAAGAAGGCTGAAACCGATTCGGTTGTGGCTCAATTGGACATAGAATTTGCCACCACCGAGTATGAGACTCAAACAGGATTGATGTACCGAAAATCCATGCAGGATGATCACGGAATGCTCTTCATTTTCAGTGATGAGATTCGTCGTTCGTTTTATATGAAGAATACAGAATTTGCGCTGGACATTATTTATATCGATGGCGAAAAGAAAATTGTGAGCGTTCAGAAGAACGCAAAGCCTTACGATAAATCACCTCTTCCTTCCGAAGCACCTGCCAAGTATGTGCTGGAGGTGAATGCCGGACTCAGCGACCAATGGGGATTGGAAGCCGGGGATGTGGTTTATTTTTTAAAGACTTCAGAATAAATAAAATTCTTAAAAGAAAAAACCCGCTCTCAGTCGAAAGCGGGTTTTCTTTTTTTATTCCGAAGCATATAGGCTTACTAAGCCTCTTCTTCTTCGTCTTTAGGATCACTAAGATCGATCCCTCTTTTCCGCACTGTATCATAAAATACCGGAGTCGCAATAAACAGCGACGAATAGGTACCTACGATCACCCCAACGATCAAGGCAAAGATCAATCCACGGATGGACTCTGCTCCTAAGGTAAAAATGGTGATCAATACGATCAAGGTCGTTAGCGAGGTGTTTAACGTACGACTCAAAGTACTGTTCAATGCCGAGTTGATGATCCGTGGCATTTTCCACGAACCATGTTCGTTAAAGAATTCCCGTATACGGTCAAATACGACCACCGTATCATTCAGCGAATATCCAATTACCGTAAGGATCGCCGCAATGAACGACTGGTCAATTTCCATATTGAATGGCATGAATTTGTACGTTAACGAGAAGATTCCCAATACGATCAACACATCATGGAATACTGCTGCAACGGCACCCAAGCTAAACTGCCATCTTCTAAAACGAAGTAAAATATACAGGAATACCACCACCAGCGATCCAAATACCGCCCAGAAGGACGATTTCTTAATATCATCTGCAATGGTAGGACTCACTTTGTAGTATCCCATTCGACCGGCCGTTTTATCATCTCTATCCGATGTAAAATCATCGTAGGTCATACCTGCAGGCAGGTGTGATTTTAAGGTTTCAAAAAGTTGCTTTTCGATGGCAATGTCTACTTCGGTGCCAGTCTCATCGACTTTATACTTAGTCGTAATTTTTAACTGGTTGTCCGCTCCATAAGTCTTCGCTTGTGCACTTCCAAACTCTGCGATCAAATCATCCTGAATTTCTACAGAGCTTACATCCTGATCAAACCGAACGGTATAAGTTCGTCCTCCAACAAAGTCGATACCTTGATTCAGTCCATTAGTAAACAATGATCCCAAACTAGCTGCTAACAATATTCCGGAGATAACATACGCCACCTTCCGTTTTTTAAGGAAGTTGATATTCACGTTCTTGAACAAGTTCTTGGTCAAGGCAGTTGAACAGGTTAAAGACTTTCCATTTTTCGTATAGCTATCGATAAACAATCGGGTAATGAAAATAGCGGTGAACAAGGATGTGGCGATACCAATCAATAAGGTTGTTGCAAAACCTTTGATAGGTCCGGTTCCAAATACCAAAAGGATAAGACCTGTAAGTCCCGTCGTGATGTTGGCATCCAAAATGGATGACAAGGCATTGCTAAATCCATCATTGATAGCATCACGCTGCGATTTACCCTTGGCCAACTCTTCCCGTATTCGTTCAAAGATCAGTACGTTCGCATCCACCGAAATACCAATGGTTAATACAATACCCGCGATTCCCGGTAAGGTCAATACGGCTCCAAGTCCGGCTAATATTCCGAAGATAAACAAGATGTTCACTACCAGGGCAATATCCGCAAAGGCACCTGCCTTTCCGTAGTAAAAGATCATCCAGATCAATACTAGCACTAAGGCAATGATAAACGAAAGGAGACCACTATCAATGGCTTCTTGTCCTAAAGTAGGTCCTACAACTTCGGCCTGAATAATGTCTGCAGAAGCAGGTAATTTACCTGCACGTAGCACATTTGCTAAATCCTGCCCTTCATTAATGGTAAAGCTACCGGAGATCTCAGAACGTCCTCCGGAAATCTTCCCATTATTGATTCCGGGTGCGGAGTATACCACGTCATCAAGTACCACCGCGATCTGTGTTCCATTGGCGTAGGCCTGCTCCGTCATATCTTCCCAGGTCTTTGCTCCGGCACCGTTCATTTGCATGGTTACTGACACTTCACCCTTGGCGTTGTACGACTGCTGAGCATCGGTTATCACGCCACCACTTAATGGTGCTTCGTCTTCTCGGTTTCCGAATAAGGCATACAAACTGGTAACTTCTTCTCCCACACTGTCAAAGTATTCCGGGATGCTCCAAACGAATTTTGCATTACGCTGGTCTCCCGTCAATAAGGCTTGTACCTGTGGCATCCGCAAATAGCTGTTGATGACAGCCGTGTCACTTAGTCTAAAAGAAATGATCCCTGGATTGCTCGCTTGCTGTGGGCTCGCAAGGGAAGTAATAGGATTGGGGTTTTGAGACACATCTCCTTCTTCAACTTCGTCGCCTTTCAGTAAATCGGCAACAACATCATCCTTGGTTTTCGTTGTGTCTTCGGCCTCTTCGGCTTCGGATTCTTCGGCTTTTGGACTAAGAATCTCGCTTACTTTTTGATCGGCTGCAACAATAAAAGGTAGCATGTCTTCGGCTTTCATCACATCCCAAAACTCCAATAACGCGGTTCTTTGGACTAATTCGGTAACACGCTTCACATCTTTAGCTCCCGGCAATTCCACCAGAATACGACCCGAATTTCCTAATCGTTGAAGGTTAGGCTGTGTGACACCAAATTTATCTATACGTTTCCGAAGCACCTCAAATGCAGATTCGATGGCTTCGTCGATCTTGCGTTCCAACACCGCTTTTACATCATCATTCGTATAATTACTTTCAATTTGACCTTCAAGGTTTTTGTTGAAAAATATATCGGGAGAAGCCAACTTGTTCTCACCCGGCAAGGCTTCGAACGCATTGAAGAAAGACTCCAAGTAGGTTTCCTGCTCTCGTGTTTGTCTTTCATCGGCACCGGAAAGTGCTTGTGTAAAGGCTCCGTTCTTACTGTCATTGGCCAATCCGCTCAAAATATCCTTTACCGATACTTGCAGAATTACGTTAACACCACCTTCAAGGTCAAGACCTTTTTGAAGCTGTTTCTCCTTCGAAAGTTTGTAAGTGATACCCAAAAATTGAGGAATGGTATCTCTGGTTACAGAGTCCAGATATTGAGCCATTGCTTCGGCCCGCTCATTGGGTTGATCTTTTGTGAATTTTTCCTGCGCATAGGTCTTCGCAGCTTTCTCAACATTGTTTGCAACATAGGTATACGACAATTGGTACAAACTTACCAAGCCGAAAATGATCGCAAATGCTGTTATTAGTCCTTTATTTTGCATTCTTCAAGTTATTTATGTCAAATTTTTTAAAATCGAGCAAATATAGACTTTACCCTAAAACGAGACAATTATTATTAGTAATGTTTACATGAATTTTTGGTAGCTTTTTTTCGAACAATAAAAGCGATCTAGATTGGCGAGCGGCTTACCAATACCTTTACGTATCGTTTGACTCACTTCAAAAGGCTTTTAGTTAACAGGAAATAGAAGCAGCTGAATTATCAATCTTCAAGAAAGTACCCATCTTAAGAATAGTAGCTAAAACTATAAAGTCCTTTAGGACAAAGGTCCGGCTCTCACTTCAGGAAAAGTATAGGAAGAGGTATCAATAAGCAATGCGATATGGCTAAAAAGCTGGTAGGCAATCGCATCGATCCTGTCAATTTCATGACTATTATTTTCGGTTAATCCGAAATAGATGACCGGGTTTACAGTGCCATCAAGGACAGGTGTAGGCTCTAGAATATACCCGTTAATATCCACTTCGAAATCCACGAATTTATGGATCTCACAGATGTTAAGTTCGTAATTACCGGAGTCATTATCAGAAGGAAACTCAGGGTGGTTTTTGTCCTCATTGTAAGAAACAGTTCCAATAGTCAATTCTTCGCTTTCCGAAAGCAATTGCTTGACCGAGGCAACATCTACATTGCTATAATAAGTGATCTTTAATTGACCCTCGACCGCTTCAACTACCTTAATATTCTTTACGCCAATTAGCTGCAACTGATGCTTCACAGTCGCCAAGGCGTTCTGAGCCTCATTAAATGTGACCTCCCCGTCGTCAAATTGAACAACAATCTCCTGATTGGCTACGTCGGTAGGTTCCCAACTAATTCCAAACAGGGCGAGGATAATAATTAAAGTACTAAGGTACCCTTTCACATTCATGCGCCAAATATAAAGAAATATAGACGGTATTGCCACTTTCTACCTATAATATCTACGATAAGAAATGAGTATAAAGATGTGATAATGCCTAAGAGGTGGCATTCCCAATATTTATTCTAATGCCACCACCGAATGATTGAGAATTTTCATCTTCGGAATTCGACCCGAACCAATGCCGGCAGCAAGGTCTTGCGCTTCTTTTTCAGTAAAATCACCCATTATTTCCGATCTCCCACCCATAATGGGTCCGGAAGTTACACCAGGCGCGGTATAAACTACATCATCAATCACAATGGCTATCTGCGATGAATTTTGATACGCCTCGCCGGTCATTTCTTCCCAAATTTTGGAACCATTGCCATCCATCTGGATATCGATCACAGGCCTATCGCTATAACTGAAACTCTGTTGCGAACGTACCACCGAACTACCATCCAAAGGCGCCTGACCCTCATCATTGGTTCTCACGGCATACAAAGGATACCCGGGTAAATCATGTTCAGGAAGGCCCCACAAAAACTTGATCGGATTCATATCACTTTCCAAAAGACCAAGCACTTTATTCATCTTTAAAAACGAATGAAAGGCTGTTGTATCTGCTTTGGCAACCCGGCATAAGGATGTGGCAAAGGGAGTGATGGGATCCATCATCATGGCACGTAAGGGTCCCATTTGCATACTATCATGTTCCTTGAGTAATTCGTCGGCGGCGTCCATAAAGGGTTGCATGCTTTCTTTCTTGAGTAGGGGGTAAAACTCAAGGTGCCCTCTCAATTTCAAGAACTTTAAGATCCGATCCGGATCGGCATGGGTGTCTAAACTAAACTCAATGGTGTTTGTTCCAGCCAATCTTTCTATAGTGGGGAAGGCATTAAATTTTTTGAAACGATGTTGCAGTGCAGCGATAGCGGAATTGATAGTTGATTCGGAAGAGGACGCATCTTCTAATTCTAATTGTGCAACAATGCGCTTATCCGGTTTTGGACCCGAAGGTCCGCAGGAGACAAGGGTTATTATTCCGAAGAAAACACTGATAAGTAAATAGTTCCGAAGCATAAAAAAAAGGATGAAAAAAACAAAAGCCGCCCGTAAGCAGCCTTTGTAAAGATATAAAATTAAAGGATTATAGTTCTAACAAACCATTGGTAGCACTTACTCCTTCGGCACTTGCCTGCATGTGTGCTTTTTCAGCTTCATTCAGGTCAAGTTCGACTACTTTTTCAATTCCGTTACGTCCTAAGACCACCGGTACTCCAATGCACAGATCATTTAATCCGTACTCCCCTTCCAATAAGGTGGAACAAGGAAAAATCTTCTTTTGGTCGCAGGCTATGGCTTGAACCAAGCCTGAAACTGCAGCTCCCGGAGCATACCAGGCCGAAGTTCCCAACAACTTGGTCAAAGTTGCTCCTCCCACTTTGGTGTCTTCTTTAACTTGTGTTAATCTTTCTTCGGAAATATACTCGGAAACAGGAATACTATTTCGAGTGGCAAAACGCGTGAGCGGCACCATACCTTTATCGCTATGCCCTCCAATTACCATTCCGTCCACATCACTGATGGGAGCATCCAATGCTTCGGCGAGACGATATTTGAATCGGGCGCTATCCAAAGCCCCACCCATTCCAATAATTCGATGTTTGGGCAATCCGGTTGTTTTATGAACCAAATAAGTCATGGTATCCATTGGATTACTTACTACAATGACTATGGTGTTGGGCGAATGTTCGATAAGGCTTGCAGAAACCGACTTTACAATTCCGGCGTTGATCCCAATGAGTTCTTCGCGAGTCATTCCAGGCTTACGGGGTATTCCAGAGGTGATCACACAAATATCACTTCCTGCCGTTTTGCTGTAATCACTCGTAGAACCTGTGATCTTGGTGTCGAACCCATTTAGGGAAGCAGTTTGCATAAGGTCCATGGCCTTTCCTTCGGCATAGCCTTCTTTGATATCCAGCAAAACTACTTCACTGGCAAAATTTTTGATCGCGATGTATTCTGCACAACTGGCACCTACGGCACCTGCTCCAACAACTGTAACTTTCATAGTACGTATTTAGTAAAATTAATATTGTTCTTCGCCGCAGTAGCGGACGGGTGCAAAAATACAATTATCTGAAATAAAATAAGGTATGCCAAACCAAATTTAAATGAGCGAATCTACGTATCGTCGATGGTAAATTGAAAAGCTAGTGCAAAAAAAAGACTCCCGATCGAGAGTCTTTTATGTTTTTATAAATTATAAATGCTACGCATCGATATTCGCGTAGACAGCGTTCTTTTCAATAAATTCTCGTCGCGGTGGAACCTCGTCACCCATTAACATGGAGAAGATGCGATCCGCCTCGGTACCGTTATCGATCATCACCTGACGCAGCGTTCTAAACTCCGGATTCATGGTAGTGTCCCACAATTGTTCTGCGTTCATCTCTCCCAGACCTTTATATCTTTGGATACCTGCAGAGCCACCAAACTTTTGATTGATCATATCGCGTTGATCATCGTCCCAGGCATATTCTTTTTTGTTTCCTTTTTTCACAAGGTACAATGGTGGTGTAGCAATATACACATGGCCCGCTTCCACCAGATCTTTCATATAGCGGAAAAAGAAGGTAAGGATCAAGGTTGAAATGTGACTACCATCGACATCGGCATCACACATAATGACAATTTTGTGGTAGCGCAGTTTTTCGAGGTTGAGTGCCTTGCTGTCCTCTTCGGTACCAATGGTTACTCCCAGTGCCGTAAAAATATTCCGAATCTCTTCATTCTCGAACACCTTATGTTGCATGGCTTTCTCTACATTGAGGATTTTTCCACGGAGTGGTAAAATGGCCTGAAAATTTCGGTCACGACCCTGCTTGGCCGTTCCACCTGCCGAATCTCCCTCCACCAGAAATACTTCGCACTTTTCGGGATCCTGCTCGGAGCAATCGGATAATTTACCGGGCAATCCCCCACCGCTCATCACGGTTTTTCGTTGCACCATCTCACGAGCTTTTCGAGCAGCGTGACGTGCTTGGGCAGCCAGGATCACTTTTTGAACAATGGTCTTCGCATCGCTGGGATGTTCTTCCAAATAGTTTTCAAGCATTTCTGAAACGGCCTGGCTAACCGCAGAGGTTACCTCACGATTCCCCAATTTGGTCTTTGTTTGTCCTTCAAACTGCGGCTCTCCTACTTTCACCGAAATGATCGCTGTCAATCCTTCACGGAAGTCATCTCCTGCAATCTCGAATTTCAACTTATCAAGCATCCCGGAGGCATCCGCATATTTTTTTAATGTGGTGGTCAATCCTCTTCGGAAACCGGACAAATGTGTCCCTCCTTCGTGGGTATTGATATTATTCACATACGAATGCAAATTTTCATTAAAAGATGTATTGTAGATCATGGCGACCTCTACAGGGATCCCATTTTTTTCGCCTTCCATAGCGATCACGTCACCAATAAGCGGTTCACGGTTGCCATCAAGGAAACGAATAAACTCCTTGAGTCCTTCATTACTGAAGAATTTCTCACGCGCCACTTCGCCGTTTTCATCGGTTTCTCGCTTATCACTAAAGTAAATAGTAACTCCCTTGTTCAGAAAAGATAGTTCTCGCAGTCGGCTCGCCAGGGTATCATAGTTATATTCCTGTGACTGCTGGAATATCTGCGGATCCGGTTTAAAGGTCACCAGAGTTCCCCGCTCGGTGGTTTCGCCAACCGACTTAACCGGGTACAGACTCTTTCCACGTTCGTACTCCTGTTCCCATACTTTTCCGTCGCGATAGACGGTTGCTTTAAGATTTTCAGAAAGGGCATTTACTACCGAAACCCCCACCCCGTGCAATCCACCGGAAACCTTATACGAATCCTTATCAAATTTTCCTCCGGCACCAATCTTCGTCATTACCACTTCCAGCGCAGAAATTCCTTCTTTTTTATGAATATCCACCGGGATTCCACGTCCATTATCTTTGACGCTAACCGAGTTGTCTTCATTGATCCAAACTTCAATCGTATCACAGAATCCACCCATGGCCTCATCGATGGAATTATCGACAACTTCGTAGACCAAATGGTGCAATCCCCGCACGCCAATATCTCCAATGTACATGGAGGGGCGCATGCGTACATGTTCCATTCCTTCCAACGCCTGAATACTATCGGCTCCGTAGTTGCCTTTTTTCTGTTCTTCGCTCATAAACAATAGGTTGTTTTGTTCAAATTTTTGATAACAGACAAATATAACCAAATCACCAATAAAATCGAGGGTTTAGGCATTATATCACTGCGAAGTTATTAACAAAAAAATGTGGAAAAATACCTTCCGAAAGCGTGTGAAAATTAATGTCATTTTTTAACGTAAGTATTCGCATCCTATTCCGACCTATTTTTTGTAATTATTCTGAAATTTTCACATAAAATTATATGTTTCCGAAGCAATAAAAAGTACCTTTAATGTATAAAACCAATCTCATGAAAAAAACATCATTTATTACCTTGTTATTCGTATTAGCACTAACTTTTAGTTTCAATGCCAACGCACAAAAATTTGCAAAAATGGATGTGAGCCCTATGGACACAGCCGCTTATCCAGATGATTATCGAAATTCGGACAAACTAATTAAAATTACCTATAGCAGACCTCAGCTTAAAAGCAGGGCCGTAAGTTCTTTGGCTCCCAATGGAAAAGTATGGCGCACCGGTGCCAACGAAGCCGCTGAGCTAACGCTCTATACCGATATGAAAATGGGTGGTCAAACCATAAAAGCAGGAACCTACACCTTCTATACCATTCCTGGTGACGACGAATGGACTGCAGTCGTGAGTAAGGATCTCAACGTTTGGGGATCCTATTTTTACGATGAGGCCAACGACGTGGCACGCATGAGTGTTCCTTGTTCGAATGAGGGAGATTCGTTGGAAGCATTTTCCATCGCCTTTGCCGAATCTGATAGCGGAGTAGATATGCACTTAGGGTGGGGAACCGTGCGAGTTGCCGTACCGTTTACAAAATAGAAAGAGATCTATCCAATCACTTCATCAACGTAGCGAGGTCGTTTGGAACCCTTTAGAAAGAGCGAGTCTAAAATGATTCGCTCTTTTTTTGAAATTAAAAGTGGCTAATTATCTTTTCCCACCGCCACTACTTCGATCTCTATTTTTGCATCGCGTGCCAGAGCGGCTGCAGCAAAGGTGGTGCGCGCCGGTTTCTGCGGAAAATAACTTTTATAGATCTCATTGAACACCGCAAAGTCGTTAATATCACTCAAGATTACCGTGGCTTTGACTACCTGAGTCATGGACAGATCGTGCTGCGATAATACCGCTTTGATATTCTCCAGGGTCTGTGCTGTTTCAGCCTTGATACCGCCGGCTACCAAGGTCCCATTGCTATGATCCAAACCTATCTGCCCGGTAAGATAGTAGGTATGACCAACCTGAACCACGTCACTAAATGGATTGTTCTGCCTTCCGGGTTCGTGAGAAGGATGATAGATGGGTTTGATGTCGTGATTTTCTTTTACTCCGGAAGTGGCCTCCGCGGAAACCTTTTGAGGGCTGGAGTCGCAACTTATTATTCCGAAGAAAATAAACAGCAACCAATAGTTAGAGACGTTCATACTGCAATTTATTGAAATGGTCGAAAAGAAATCGGATTCAAAAATTTAAAATACGGAATATTTCAGAAGCTAACCTACAATCCTTATTTTTATCAAAATTTTGAAAAATGGCAGACAGACAAGAATTTTTTGATTATATCAATTCCGGTTATACCACCAAGGGTGAAGCAATCACCATGGGAGCTGCGATGCTGGACGGTGAGACGGTTACCAATGCATTAGTGAAGATTCCGTTGAAAACGATGAATCGCCACGGACTTATTGCAGGAGCCACGGGAACCGGAAAAACAAAAACCTTGCAAATTCTTGCCGAAAACCTATCCACTGCCGGAGTTCCGGTATTGCTCATGGATATGAAGGGAGATTTGAGTGGAATTGCGCAACCCAGTCCGGGCCATCCCAAGATCGATGAGCGCCATGCTGCCATCGGAATTCCATTCGAGGCGAAAAAATTCCCAGTCGAGATCCTAACTCTCTCACAACAAAACGGAGTGCGGTTGAGAGCTACTGTTAGTGAGTTTGGACCTGTTTTGATCTCTCGTATTTTGGGAGTTTCGGAAACGCAGGCAGGTATCATTTCGATCCTTTTTAAGTACTGTGATGACAACAAACTCCCGCTGCTGGACCTCAAAGATTTTAAGAAAATAATTCAGTATGCTTCCGAAGAAGGAAAAGACGAGATCGCCCGTGAATATGGGCGAATTTCTCCGGCATCCTCCGGTGCCATCCTTCGAAAGATCGTAGAATTGGAACAGCAGGGCGGAGACCTGTTCTTTGGCGAAAAATCGTTCGATACGGACGATCTGCTTCGGATCGATAAAAATGGAATGGGGTTTATTAACATTGTTCGACTTACCGATATACAAGACCGACCCAAATTATTCTCCACCTTTATGCTGTGCCTGTTGGCCGAGATCTATTCCACTTTTCCAGAACAAGGCGATAGCGGTAGGCCTGAATTGGTAATCTTTATCGATGAGGCGCACCTTATCTTCAACGAAGCCAGTGATGCACTTCTGGATCAAATAGAAAGTATAGTAAAATTGATTCGATCCAAAGGAGTTGGACTTTATTTTGTCACCCAAAACCCAACCGATGTGCCTGATGGAGTTTTGAGTCAGTTGGGACTTAAGATCCAACATGCCTTACGTGCGTTTACGGCAAAGGATCGAAAGGCCATCAAACTAACAGCCGAGAACTATCCACTATCCGATTATTACGAAACCGATCAGGTTTTGACTTCTTTGGGTACGGGAGAGGCCCTCATTTCAGCCTTAAATGAGAAGGGAATACCCACCCCTCTGGCAGCGACTATGCTGAGAGCTCCTATGAGTCGAATGGATGTGTTAACCGATGACGAATTGGAAGAACTCCTGGATGAGTCGAAATTGATCAAGGAATACAACGAAGAAATAGATCGCGAAAGTGCCTACGAATTGTTGAAGAAGAAAATTGAAATTGCCAATAAAGAAGAAGCAAAGGCTAAAGCCGAAAAAGAAAAAGCCGCGACGCAAACTAGCTCTCGAAAACGAACCACTTCACGAAGGCGTGGAAAAAGCTCGTTTGAAAAAGTAATTACAAGCCCCACGGTGATAAGAAGCGTGTTGGGAATACTTGGTAAAATGCTGAGGTAAGTTTTGAGTTTTAAGTTTTAAGTTTTAAGTTTTAAGTAAATATAAATTCCCCTGTTATCATGAAAATAAATCTGTTGATTGCGATAGTTACCTCCGTATTATTTATTCAATGCGCCGAGGAAAAAGATCCTTTTTTAATTTCTAAAGGAGCGATAGGCCCTTTGTCGAAGGAAATAAAAATGATGCAAGTGGATTCCATTTTCGCAACCGATTCAATTGTGCCACTGAGTTCTATAAAAAATGCCTTGGGAACTCAGGGTGAGGTTGAGGTATACGAGAAAGGTGGAAAAAAATTGCTATTACTTTCTCCTAATTCTGAAACCGATCCCAATTCGGTGATCACTAATATTCAAATCTTTGACGATCGGTACAAAACAGACAAAGGTTTAAACCTCAACAGTACCTTCGCCGATGTAAAAGCCAACTATGAAGTTGTAGGTATTCAAAATGCCATTAATTCGGTTGTCGTTTTTCTGAAGGACTCTGAGGTCTATCTAACTATTGACAAGAAAGAACTCCCTGCGAGTCTTCGTTATAACTATAGCGCAAAGGTGGAAGTCACTCAGATCCCGGATGCGGCGAAGTTCAAATATTTCATGGTAGGATGGGATATTGAGGATGCTTCGGAAGAGGCCGATGAGAACTAACAAAAATCGCTTTCTACAGTAATTAATGACTCATTACACGCTTTTTTTATGCGGGGATAATTAGTACCTTCGAGTACTAATTCCTCTCAAATGAAATTTCTTTTAATTTTATTCCTTCCCTTGGCAATGACGGCGCAATCTGCAGATCAGTACGAAGTATCGGCTGAGCATCCCTTTGGAAAATTAAACCCGAAGGCTCCTCCTCAAACAGCAGATTACGCTCCTATGATCGGCACCTGTGATTGTACCTCTACAACGCGAAAACCAGATCAGAGTTGGGCAGACCCACAAAAAATGGTCTGGACCTTTAAATACATCCTCAATGGGACGGCCGTACAGGATACTAGTAGCAAGGAGGATGGTAGCCACTCGGGTAGCATTCGCCAGTTTGTTGCCGACTCCACTAAATGGTATGTACATTGGTTTTCGGACACCACTCCCAGCACTTCACTTCCCACTTGGGAGGGAGGCAAACGAGGCGACAGCATTGTGTTGTATCGGGAGCAGAAGGCTCCCAACGGAATGGATGGATTCTTCAGACTTACTTTCAGGAATATTTCAGAGGAAGGTTTTGGTTGGATCGGCGAATGGGTAGATACCACCGAAAGTTTCACATTTCCAACCTGGACCATCGATTGTGTGAAACGATCTTCGGCGCTTTCGGATAAGGTAATGATATTGAAAAATGCCAAAGCCTTCTCACAAGCGTACATGAATAAAGATGCTCAAGCCATCGCCAATTTCTACACAGAAGACGGGAAGATATTCCCGGGTAAATCGGATATAATTTCGGGAAGAGAGGCCATTCAAAAAAGGTGGGGATTTAGAGAAGGATCGACCGACTTGTACCATAAAATAACTTCATTGGAAGTTAAGATCATAGATAATTACGCCTACGACTATGGATATTATGAGGGCAGCATTACCAATAAAGAAGGTAGAAAAAACGACTTTAACGGTAAGTACTTGATCGTATGGCGTAAGGAAGATGGTGACTGGAAAATGTACTTGGATATCTGGAACAATCTTAAATAATTACCCTGTACGCTGTTGTAATTATTGGAATTATTATAGCCACAATGATCTCGATAGCTATAGGTATTTAAATGGTTAATAAGAAAAATGACACACATTAATTCACAACTTTTTAGACCCAACCCCTTCCTATGCTAGCAGTATCCGAAAAGAACAAATACCGATCTGAACTTTTCCGTCATTTGGATGGCATAGGCATGGCGCCAGTGGCATTTGCACTAAAAGAAAAAGGTGTTCTTGATTTTATTCTGAAAAAGGACACCCTGAATCTAGCAGAGATCGTTGAAGAATTTAATGCCAACGATGGATATTTAAATGTCGGCATACGCATGATGGCTTCTCAGGGTTGGCTGGAATACAATGTCGATAATTCCACCAACAGCGTTACTATTGCAAAAAATGATAAGAGTCCTATTGCCTTTGAGAAGGTGGATCGATTTGAAGAAGTGGTCGCTTTTTTGAAGAATTCGGAAGAATTTCACCCACGACATTTCGAGTTGGAACAGTTCACCCAACTTAGTAGAATCTTTAACAAATACAAGAATGGCGACTATGCGGCACAGTCCAAAGATGCATCGACCCACGAGATCGAGGCGCAAATTGAAAAGCAGATCGAGGGGGTGTTGGTAGGACCTATTACAGTTTTCCTTGGCATGGACGGAATGTTTCATAAATATTTCATGGAGGCTTCATTTAGTGCGGATGAGTTTCATGAAGATCCCGTGAGTTTCAGTAAAATATTAGATTTCTTCTGTCATTTGGGATGGTTCAGTAAAAAAAATGAGCACTACCGTTTTACCGATAAAGGACTATTTTTTGCTCGCAGGTCGTCCGCCTATGGAGTGACTGTTTCGTACATTCCAACTTTTAGGCGCGTGGACGAATTGATGTTTGGTAATGCATTGATCTTTAGAAGTTCGATTCCTACCGCCCATGAGATACATGTAGACCGGGAGATGAATGTTTGGGGAAGCGGAGGAGCACATTCGGCCTATTTCAAAAAAATTGATGAGATCGTAATAGCACTTTTCAACAAACCCATCGAAGAACAACCTAAGGGTATTTTGGACATGGGATGTGGAAATGGAGCCTTTTTGATCCATTTATTCGAAGTGATCGAACAACGTACAAAAAGGGGTGCCTTGCTGGATGAGTATCCATTGTTTTTGGTAGGCGTGGATTACAATCGGGCCGCATTGAAAGTGACGCGGGCCAACTTAGTAAAGGCAGATATCTGGGCAAAGGTCATTTGGGGAGATATTGGAAATCCACATCAGTTGCAAGAAGATATTCAGAGCAGTTATGACATCGAACTGTGCGATCTACTCAACGTTCGAACTTTTCTAGATCATAACAGGCCCTGGGAAAACCCCAAAGCTATCGATCCAAAGGCGAGCAGTACTTCAACGGGCGCCTTTGTCTCTCAGGGAAAGCGTCTTTCAAATATCGAGGTGGAACAAAATTTAAAGGAGCATTTTGAGAATTGGAAGCCTTACATTCGTAAATTTGGATTGTTACTCATTGAGTTACACACGATCGACCCCGCGATCACAGCCAAAAATATTGGAAGAACGGCGGCCACGGCCTACGACGCGACACATGGGTTTAGCGATCAGTATATATTGGAACTTGATGTGTTTACCCGTGTTATTTCTGAAATAGGCCTGTATCCGGTGCCCGCACATGCGTCGAAGTTCCCAAACAACGATCTGGCCACCGTAAGTATTAATTATTTATTCGAAAAATAAAATGAAACGAGTATTAAGACCCTTTCATTTAGCAATTCCGGTGGACGACATCCCCACCAACCGAAAGTTCTATCGGGAGGTTTTAGAATGTGTTGAAGGCAGAAGTAGTGACCACTGGGTAGATTTCAACTTTTTTGGACACCAATTGGTGATCCATTTAAAAGAGAAGGATGTTTCGGAAACACAAGATTCCAACCCGGTAGACGGCAAGCAGGTTCCCATTCCACATTTTGGTGTGGTTCTCGACATGGAAACTTTCGAGCACTTTTCAGAAAAACTAAAAAGCAATAATATTGAGTTTGTGATCGAACCCTACCTTCGGTTTGAAGGCGAAGTTGGGGAGCAGGCCACCATGTTCTTTACGGATCCTTCGGGGAATGCTCTCGAATTTAAAGCATTCAAAAATATAGATCAATTATTCGCAGTGTAGTATGCAAACCATTCCACAAAATATCATTCGTCAAACGTTTGTCCTCATCATAATTTTAATAATGGGAGGACTCATTTTTAGAGAGCTACTCCCCTATTTCACCGGGGTGTTGGGCGCCATCACTATTTACGTGTTGATGCGCGGCTGGATGTTAAAACTGGTTAGAAAAGGGTGGAAACCTGGGATCGCAGCGGCGCTACTTTGTGTGATTTCATTCGTTGGGATACTACTTCCCATCTCGGGTGTGTTGTTTATGCTAGGCAATAAGATTGGTAAAGCGGTGAAAAATTCTGAAAGGGTAATTACTGCGTTTAAGAGTCAGATGGCGACATGGGAAGATAGAGTAGGCTACGATTTTGCCTCTCAAATTGATGTAGGTGCGGTCTCTTCATGGTTATCCAATAATCTGCAAAGTTTTGCGGGTAGTACCTTCAATGTATTTATTGCCATTGGCCTCATGTATTTTATTTTATACTATTTATTAACAGATAAACGGATGATCCAGAGTTCAGTAGGCGAAATGATACCGGTGAGTAAGAAAAATTTAAAGATCATTGGGAAGGAAATTCAAGCTATGGTGCGATCCAATGCCATTGGAATCCCTCTTGTTGCCTTGGTCCAAGGGATCGTGGCGCTAATTGGATTTCTTATTTTTGGAGTAGATGATCCATTGTTTTGGTTTGTAATTGTTACTATTGGATCCATGATTCCGTTTGTGGGGACGCTTATTGGGATACTGCCGGTATTTTTGCTGGAGCTGTCATCCGGGAACACCTTTCAGGCTTGGGGGATTTTGATCTATGGCTTGGTAGTTGTGGGATCCTCCGATAATATTATTAGGCTCTTCGTGATGAAAAAATTAGACAATGTTCATCCGTTGATCACCTTGATCGGAGTTATTGTGGGGGTACCATTATTCGGATTTATAGGACTCATTTTTGGACCTTTATTAATTAGTTTGTTCCTGGTTCTTTTAGGAATCTACCGTAAGGAATACGCCGAACGAAATAGTGAAGCTTAGGTATTTCTTCTGAATCATGTCCGCTAAAAAACATACACTAAAACATATTGATGAAGAATCCTTCAACGAAGAAGTGACTCATATCGATGAGAAAGATGTCGAGATCATTTTCGAAAACGAGGAGAAGATCCGTGGTAAATTCCGAAGAAAACGATCCTTAAAAAAATATATGGATCAAGCGAAACTTATGTTTGATATGCTGAAAGATTACAAGCGAGGCGAGTACCGTGAAGTCCCTTGGCACAGCATTGGTGGTATTGCACTGGTTTTGTTATACGTGTTGAATCCGTTTGATATCGTCCCCGACTTTATTCCCGGTTTTGGATTTGTGGATGATGCAGGTGTGTTTGCACTTGGACTTAAACTCTTAAAAAAGGATTTTGAAGATTACCTGAAATGGAGGGGTCTTTCAGAAAAAAAAACTTAATCACCTTTTCTTTGCTCCCGTGCCAACAATGTGTTTTTGAGTAACATCGCAATGGTCATGGGTCCCACACCACCAGGTACCGGCGTGATAAAAGAAGCCTTCTTACTTACATTCTCAAAGTCCACATCGCCCTTGAGTACATAACCTCTGGGTGCGTCCGCATCCGGTACTCGGGTAATACCAACATCAATGACAACCACACCTTCTTTGATCATATCGGCTTTTAAAAACTCGGGGACTCCCAAGGCCGAAATTACAATGTCAGCCTGTAGCGTGATCTCCTTGATGTTTTCAGTCCTGCTGTGAGTAAGGGTGACCGTGCTATTCCCCGGCCATCCTTTTCGGCTCATTAAAATGCTCATGGGTCTACCCACGATATGACTTCGGCCAATCACAACGGTATGTTTTCCATTGGTTTCAACTTTGTAGCGCTCCAGAAGCTCCAAAATACCAAAGGGTGTTGCCGGTATGAATGAACTCATATCCAAGGCCATTTTCCCGAAGTTCATAGGATGAAAACCATCTACATCTTTGGAAGGGTCTACCGCCAATAACACCTTTTGCTCGTTGATTTGCGGTGGTAATGGAAGTTGCACGATAAAACCATCGATGTTATCATCTTCATTTAATTCTTTGATCTTTTTAAGAAGCTCGACTTCGGTGGTGGTGTTTGACATTTTTACCAATGTCGACTCAAAACCTATCCGCTCGCAGGAACGCACTTTGCTTCCCACATAAGTCAAACTCGCACCGTCATCACCCACCAAAACTGCCGCTAAATGAGGCACTTTCTCTCCCCGGTCCTTCATTTTCTGGACCTCGGCTTTGATTTCTTCCTTGATGTCGTTTGAGATTTTTTTTCCGTCGAGAATTTTCATTGGTTTTCAGTGTTCAGTGTTCAGTGTTCAGTGTTCAGTGTTCAGTGTTCAGTGTTCAGTGTTCAAGATTATGGCTTTACTCCAAATTTTTTAGGATTTAGCATCATAAAATTTATCAACTTTCCAACTTCCTCGCTTTCTTTCATGAGGTCGTTATATTGTTCTTCGGAAATATACTCACATTTTAACGAAAATTCGAGTCAAACCTGAGTTTCGGAATTTTCGGCATCACTGTCCGTCAATTTACTAGCGAAGTGCTTTGGGTATACCCTCTTTCTATATGCTTCGGAAATATTAGCAGACACACTCCTGGAAGATCTTCGAATCTGACTTGTCAAAGAATATTTTTCTTCTTTGGGGAATGTTTTCGAAATCTCAAAAATCTTCATTGCCAAATCAAGCGATTTTTGACAAGCAAATAAATCTTGAAATCTCATACTAATCCTAACTTATATATCCACTCAGTGCCAACTGCCTACTGCCTACTGAACACTAAAATGAAATAAATTTTGTTTCAAAATTTATTTCATTTTCCCCATCATTTGCATCATCTTTCGGCCACCACCGCCTTGCATCATCTTCATCATTTTACTCATTTGGTTGAATTGCTTCAGTAACTGATTCACCTGCTGAACCGTAGTCCCGCTACCTTTTGCGACCCTTTTCTTACGACTAGCGTTGATCATACCGGGTTTTGAGCGCTCATCAGGAGTCATAGAGTGAATGATCGCTTCAATATGTTTAAAGGCATCATCATCGATATCCATTCCTTTCATCATTTTACCCGCTCCCGGGATCATACCTACCAGGTCCTTCATGCTTCCCATTTTCTTTACCTGCTGGATCTGTTTCAGAAAGTCGTCAAAACCAAATTGGTTCCTTGCTATTTTTTTCTGAAGTTTTCGTGCTTCCTCCTCATCAAATTGTTCTTGCGCTCGTTCCACTAGAGAAACCACATCTCCCATTCCCAGGATACGGTCCGCCATACGGGATGGATGGAAGACGTCGATGGCATCCATCTTCTCACCGGTACCAATAAATTTTATGGGTTTATCAACGACGCTCTTGATCGAAATGGCTGCACCCCCACGAGTATCCCCGTCGAGTTTCGTAAGTACTACCCCTTCAAAATTAAGTCGGTCGTTAAAGGCTTTTGCTGTATTGACTGCATCCTGACCTGTCATGGAATCTACCACAAATAGTGTTTCCTGAGGTTGGATGGCTTTGTGAACATTCGCGATCTCCGTCATCATCTCCTCATCAACAGCCAGACGACCCGCCGTATCAACGATCACTACGTTGTGTCCATTTGACTTGGCATGAGCCAGAGCCTTGGTTGCGATCTCCACCGGATTCATATTTCCTTCTTCGCTGTAGACCTCAACACCTATTTGTTCTCCAACCACTTGCAACTGGTTGATGGCCGCGGGACGGTAGACGTCACAGGCGACAAGCAACGGTTTCTTAGATTTCTTCGTCTTAAGAAAATTGGCAAGTTTCCCGGAAAACGTGGTCTTACCACTACCCTGTAATCCGGACATTAATATGACCGTAGGAGATCCTCCTAAATTGATCCCTTCAGTTTCGCCTCCCATCAATTCGGTGAGTTCGTCCTTCACGATCTTCACCATTAACTGGCTGGGCTGTAAGCTGGTTAATACATTTTGTCCCAACGCTTTTTCCTTCACCCGGGTGGTAAAATCCTTTGCAATTTTGAAGTTGACATCGGCATCAAGTAAAGCACGTCGAACCTCTTTTAAGGTTTCGGCTACATTTACTTCGGTGATACTCCCATGTCCCTTGAGAACGTGGAGTGCTTTGTCGAGCTTGTCGCTTAAATTATCGAACATATTCTTGCTGCAGTTTTAAGAATGGCAAAGATACTAATTGACTGCGGAGATACAAAGTAGGGATTTGATTAAGTTAACGGCGACGAATGACCATTTAATTCAGAATAAAAAAAATTCAGCTCCTATTGAATGAACTAATTGTATTCCCTAACGTGTAGATTACAATGGGAAAAGCAATTTGAAAATGGTCCCTTGCTCCGGTTCGCTTTCCACTTCAATTCGACCCCCATGCATTTCTGTAAAATCCTTACAAAGGATCAAGCCCAATCCGGTTCCCATTTCGCCGGAGGTACCCACGGTGCTAATTTGTTTATCCAAAATGAACAAGGAGTCTACTTCTTCGGCGGTCATCCCTATACCATTATCCTTGACTTCAACAGCAATCACACTTTTGTTGATTTCGGTCTTAATTTCGATGGTTCCACCAGGATTGGTGAATTTAATCGCATTCGAAATTAAATTACGGAAAATGGTCCTAAGCATGTCCCTATCTCCTTCATAAGCTAGCTCGGATCCTGAATGGCGGATGATCTGTATGTTTTTCTCTTTTGCCTGGTAGTGAAGAGTGTCTGTCACATTTTCCAGGAGTCTAATTAGATCTAACGGAACGGGTTCGAACTTAATATCTCCGGTTTGAGACCGTGCCCACCGCAGTAAATTGTTGAGCAAGTTAGTGGTATTTTTTGTGGATTTATTCAAACTTTTTATGATCTCAGCGAGATCGGGGTCCTTGATTTCTTCATGTTCTAATAAACTAAGTAGTCCCTCAATTGCGTTTAACGGTTGCTTAATATCGTGACCTATGATAGAGAAAAATTTCTTTTGGGTATTATTTAACTTCTGGAGTTGGTCATTCTTTATCTTGATCTCTTTTCGATTTCGAAGAAGCAACTTGTTGTTCTTAACAAGTTTGGAATTCACTTTTCTGAATCGGTTGACCTGCCAGGTGACAATGGTGGCTAAAAAAACAATACTGATGTACCAAAAGCTAAGAAGGCTGGTAAAATTTTTATTTCCTTCAAAAGGTTCTTTATAGGCGGTCCCAATCGTAACGTCAAAGCCAAAATAGGTTTTCGTGGTATATAAGTACTGTCCGGGATCAATGTCAAAATTTTTGTAATACTCCGAATCCTTGATCGCAGTATAAGTTGTTGTGCTATCGTAGGCGCGTGTCCGATCGAAATCGAGTCCATCCTTGGTCGTAAAATGAAAGACAAACTCATTGTTTCTGTCATCTTCATAAATAGCGTCCAAAATAGTTTTAAAACTTAAAATCGGAGCCACATAACCAACCGTCTGGCCTTTGCGATGAACCCGAAAATCAATGGGTAACCCAACCCATCCTTCCACTAAATTAATAGGCGGGAACATTCGCAGTGAATCATGGGTCATTAAATTGTCGAGTCTTTTTATCTTTTCTTTGCTTCGAAGAGTCGATACGGACTGACCCACCAAATTTGCCGGGTCCATGGCATTCCGGGTAAACGATTGCCTGAAAATATGAGAGGTATCAATAAAGGACACTACGATAGAGTCCTTTAGTTGCAAATCGGTGTATTGATTCCGAACAAATTGTTGAAATTGCTCTGCTGTAGGTAATTCCGGAGATAGATTCATATAAGAACGCATCCCGGAAACTAATCCGGCAAACTTATCGACTGAGCTGGTAAACTGTTCAATCGACCGTATGTGCTGGTATTCAAGTTTTGAATTTCTAGCCTCAATTTCCTTACGTTCGAAGTTTCGCTGTAGGTACAGAAAAAAGAGTCCTCCAATAACTAGGAAAATCAACAAGAACAACCAATGGCTGTTTCTTTTTATGCCGTTCATTAATTAGGTGATTTGGGGCTTGCAATGTAAGGAAACAAATGTAGGATACAATACTATTTGCCGATGAATATTGCCTTTAATCGAAAATATTAGCCTTTTTCCTACTTTTTAACATAATTATATCGAGATATGGCTAGGTCTGCATTCGTTATCTCCTTCCGCGTCGACGGCCCCGGCCCCTGTTTCCAGTGCTTTTTGGTTGGTTGGAGCGCTCACGGTTCCGATTGTTCCCTCTTCCTTTTTTGTGTTGCGCTTTATTTTCGGCCTTTTTATCCAAAATTTCCTGTAAACTTTCAGTGGGCTCGAAACCCGGTATGATCTCACTCTCAAGCCGTTGCCCTAGTAGTTTCTCAATACCTCGTACATAATCATTTTCGTCAGCGCTTACAATAGAAATGGCTTCTCCACTAGCCCCAGCTCTCCCTGTTCGACCAATACGGTGGACGTAATCTTCTGGGATGTTAGGGAGCTCGTAATTAACAACGTGAGGTAATAATGGAATATCCAATCCACGAGCAGCAATGTCCGTTGCCACCAAGACCCTTACCTTTCCACTTTTGAACGCAGCCAACGCTTTGGTTCTCGCTCCCTGACTCTTGTTTCCATGAATGGCCGCCGATGTTATTTTTGCCTTGTCTAGTTTTTGAGCCAAACGGTTGGCACCGTGTTTGGTTCGCGTAAATATGAGTACTTGATCCCAGTTTCCTTCTGAAATGAGCTTGATGAGTAATTCGGTCTTTTTCGATTTATTCGTGCGGTATATTTTCTGATTGACCTTCTCGGCCGTTGTGTTTTCCGGGGTGGCTTCTACCATCACCGGGTGATGTAAAAAAGACCCGGCCAATCGTTTGATCTCCTTGGAAAATGTAGCGGAAAATAGTAGATTTTGTCTTCGCTTCGGAAGCAATGCCAAGATCTTTTTAATGTCTCGAAGAAACCCCATGTCAAGCATACGGTCCGCCTCATCCAAAACCAGAAACTCCACACTCGATAAGGAAAATACTCCTTGATCGTGAAGGTCCAATAATCGGCCGGGGGTTGCCACCAAAATATCTATTCCTTGCTTGAGTGCCCTTTTCTGCGGATTTGCATTCACCCCACCAAAAATGACCGTCGAACGAATGTCCGTGAAAGCGCTATACGTTCTCACATCATCCAACACCTGTGCCGCCAGTTCGCGAGTAGGTGTGAGAATGAGTGCCCTTACCGGACGCTTCCGGAGCGGTGGACGCCCATTTAATATTTGAAGCATGGGTAATGTAAATCCGGCCGTTTTACCGGTTCCGGTCTGAGCAGATGCCAAAACGTCCTTGCGTTCCAATATCTTCGGAATTGCTTTTTGCTGGATAGGAGACGGTGTGGTATATCCCTTTTTGCTGATTGCTTTCAGCAGGGCATCAGATAGCCCAAGTGATTTAAATGACATATAAATTGTTTGTGAATGACAATCTATATCGATTAGGGGCCATTCGGAATAAGCATCAAAGGTAGGGCTTATTTTCTGCGTGAGGTTTTTCTGCCAAAAAATAGGAGTTGCGATCTAATCCCTATCTTTAAAGTGAAAACACTTTCAAGCCATGGATTATTCAATAAAACAACTATTTCACATCGACGCCTCTCGTGAAAAAGTATTCACCGCGATCTCAACCATCGAAGGGCTCACCAACTGGTGGACGGTCCAAACTGAAGGAGATGCGGCCCTAAATGGAAACATCCAATTCGATTTTGGCACCTTCAAGGGTCCATCGATGAAGGTGATCGAAATGACTCCAAATAAAAAACTGGTCTGGGAGTGCGTGGCCAGTGAACATGGATGGGTGGGCAATACTTTTGTCTTTGAGCTCGACGAAAATGATAGCAAGACACGAGTCCGTTTCTCGCACAATGGATGGGAAGAACAGGGCGACTTTTACGCCATATGTAGCTTTAGCTGGGGCAGATACCTTCAAAGTTTGAGACGCTATGTGGAAACAGGTAATGGAGAAGCCTTTGGCAGTCCAGGTTATCGATAAGTTTTAATTCATAAAATACTGAAATTCAATTTTTTATAATACCTTAGTAGGTGAATAAAGTGCAGATGTATGCATTTCCTAGTACACCTCATTGGCCCCACTTAATCTACTCCAACATCCTACTTTACATTGGTTAGCCATTCCCCTCAACGATATCTCAATTGTTGAGTTGAAAGCGGAAATTAATACTAACTAAATATATATATCATGAAAATTCTAAGAACCACTTTGTGGGTGATGCTTGTAGCATTACTAATTCCAAACCTTGGCTTTACACAGGATACCCGACAATCGTATACGGTGCATCTAGACCACGTTAAACCCTCTATGATCGCCGAATATGAGCGAATAAGTAAAGAATTGATCGCTCAAAGTAAAAAACACAATTCCAATTTTGGATGGCTTACCCTCGTGACGGATGAATTTGATTATTTCTATGTGTCTCCTATTAAAAATATGGCACAATTGGATGGCAATCCCTTTGCCGGCCTAGCGGAAAAAATGGGAGCTGCCGAAATGGGGAAGATATTTTCGGAAATGGATAAGTGCTATGATGATCATATAAATTACGTCATCACTTTGGATAAAGAATTGTCTTATATGCCCAATGGTATTACCCAAACTCCCGAGGGGCAACCCTTCAGAAAAAATACACTTTATTATGTAGCACCGCAAAACTATGCCGCGGCAGAACAATTGGCCAAAGACTTCAAAGCCTTGTATACCAAGAAAGGCTCCAAGGTCAACTATCGGATCTACCGCAGTGGTTATGGATCGGATGGAACTTATTTCATGGTTGCCATAGCCGCAAAAGATGCTATGGAATACGAGCGGATGGATGCAGAGAATGCACAGCTCTTGGGAGCAGAAGGACAACAATTGGCGGGGCGTCTCCTAAGTTTGATAAGTAAAACAAAAACAATCACGGGGGCTATTAGAGCGGATCTGTCCTATATGCCTTCAAATTAAAACTAATCACTATCAACACTAACTAAAATTTCAAATTATGAAAAAACTAATTGTACTATCATTGACCTTAATTTTATTCACAGCCTGTGAAAACAGTTCGCGTTACTCACAATCTTCCCCCGAAATTGATACCATAAAGGCCGCTATTGCCGATTACGAGAACGGAAATTGGGAAAGTTTTCGAAAGGTGTACTCAGACACGGCCAAGAGTTTTCACAACTCAAAAGACGTAAGCACTGCGCCCGACAAGACTGTTGAACTTATGAAAAAAAGTGTTTCTAATCTTTCTTCCTATGGTTTTATGAAGGACGAAGGCGATCTGGAAATGGTCGTAGATGACCAAGGTAGAACATGGGTGAATTTCTGGGGTACTTGGGAAGCAACCTTGGCCGCCAATAATGCAAAATTGGTGACGCCCGTTCACGTAACTTTCCAGATGGTTGATAATAAGGTGGTGCGTGAGTATGGCTATTGGGATAACGCCCCTCGTATGAAAGCTGAAATGGAGGCAGAAGCCGCACGTGAGTCGAAGTCGGCTGTAATGACAAGAGACAGCGAAAAAACTAAAGACGCTACTATGAAGAAAGACCCTCCAAAGAAAAAGGCCACGAACACAGACGATGCCCTTAAGAATTAGGCACATCTGTTATTTGAATTTTAACTTGAGACCACCTCTATCAGTTATATGACTGAAGGGGTGGCTTAGTTGCGAAAAGCGCAGTCTGGTTTCAATAAAAGATAGACGTTTGCATGGATCACACTATGACCAAGATCAAAAGTTACCGAATACAATCCATTGACCTACTTCGAGGTGTTGTCATGGTTATCATGGCGCTCGATCACGTGCGCGATTATTTCCATGAAGGGGCCATTGTAAGTGATCCCACCAATATGGAAACTACGACACCGCTTCTATTCTTCACCCGTTTCATAACACATTACTGCGCCCCTGTATTTATATTTTTGGCAGGGACCTCAGCTTTTTTATACGGAAGAAATAAAACCAAAAATCATCTTTTTAAATTTCTGTTTACCCGAGGGCTCTGGCTGGTAATTCTTGAAGTTACCCTCATGACTTTTTTATGGTGGTTCGACTTAAACTTTAATTTTTTCAATCTGCAAGTGATCTGGGCAATTGGCCTCTGCATGATGTTTCTGGCTATTCTTGTTTATCTGCCCAGGAAATGGATCATTGCCTTGGGATTACTGCTGGTATTTGGACATAATCTCTTGGATGGGATCACGATGGAAGGTCTTGGAGTTAGCTCCATACTGTGGTATATTTTACATCAGGCAGCGTTCATTCAGGTGGGTGAAACCTGGATCAGTTTCCTCTACCCAATCTTACCTTGGGTGGGTCTAATGTGTCTTGGCTATGCCTTTGGAAGCCTGTATAAAAATGATGTGAGCGCTGCTCTTCGGAAAAAATGGTTGCTGGGCTTGGGGCTTGGATCTATTGTGTTATTCCTTGTACTGCGAGGTATCAATATCTATGGTGATCTGGTGCCGTGGAGTGTTCAGAAAAACACGACATACACCCTACTTTCATTTTTCAATGTTACCAAATACCCTCCATCCCTTCTCTTTTTATTAGTGACCATGGGGCCATCATTTCTATTTCTATATGCCAGCGAGAATCTAAGAAACAAGGTAACCGATTTTTTCCTTGTCTACGGAAGGGTGCCATTGTTTTACTACGTAGTACATGTATTAGTCATTCATTTGGCAGCCATTGCCGGTTTGTTGCTTACGGGAGGTGATTGGAAAGTTATGATTTTGGACCAAAATTCATTTACAGATGGTTCCTTAGCGGGTTATGGATACTCTTTAGGAGTTGTTTATTTGGTTTGGATTGGGGTGGTCTTTTTACTGTATCCTATCTCCCACTGGTATATGAAATATAAGGCAAACAATCGGGACAAATGGTGGCTAAGCTACCTGTAATTACTTTCGGAATGCCCATTTATCCATAGAATTAAATGGTTTTGATACTTTCTTTTTCTTCGGAATTAAATACACATAAAAATTTATATTCCACATTATCAGGGTTTCAGAATACTCCCTTGTACTAGTTTCCGAAGTATCCTTCAGACTAAAACAAAAACAATTAATTGGTTATCTTTAGCCTCATTCAAAAGTAAACCCTCATGAGATTTAAATTATCATTTCTACTTAGTTTGTTTTTTATTGCCTCTGCAATCGCCCAATCCGAGCGAGATAAGGTTATGGCTACGGTAGATTCAAACACCATCAAAGGACATATTTACTTTCTGGCGGACGACCTTCTTAAAGGTCGGGAAACAGGAACTCCTGAGAATAAGATTGCAGCTGCTTACCTGGCAAATACTTTACGAAGCTACGGCGTGCAACCCAATCCACAATCGGGAGATTACTATCAAAAAGTTACCTTATCCAAAGTCACTCCACCCAAACGGCTTACGCTGTCTTTGGATGGTAAAGAGATGAAACAAAAAGTGGTATTGCAGGCCAGCAAAATAAGCTATACAGGTGATGCTGTGTATCTTGGATTTGGTCTGGAAGAAGATTATAAAGGCAAAAATGTAACTAAAAAGCTTGTGTTTGTGAAGGGTGGTGGTCCCGATAAACAAGATGCCAGATCGGCCTTTAGATTGAGGGGACAAAAAGCTGAGCTCGCAAAAAAAGCGGGTGCTTTGGGCGTGATCGAATTGATTAAAACAGATATTGACACCTGGGGATTTATTGATCATAATTTTAATACCTCCAGACTTGAAGTGGCCAAAGGAAAAGAGTCTTATTTGGATGAAAAAAATCAAACCGGCTATGTTTGGGTTCATGACGAGTATGGAAGTATTGCCAAGGGTCTGGAAACCGGCAAACATGCAGCGAAATTGACTATGACTTCCACGGACCGCAACGAAATGCAATCCTATAATGTAATTGGGGTGGTGGAAGGAACAGATTCCGTTTTAAAGAATGAATATATTATTTACTCTGCTCACTATGACCATGTGGGAGTTGGTACGCCCGATGCTACCGGAGATAAGATCTACAACGGAGCGAGAGATAATGCGGTGGGAACAACTACCGTGCTGAGTATGGCTCAGAATTTGGCAAAATACCCTACTAAGCGATCTGCCTTGTTTATTTTATTTACCGGGGAAGAAAAAGGTCTGCTAGGAAGTAAATTTTATGTGGAAAACCCAGTTCTTCCGTTGAACCAAATGGTGTATTGCTTCAATAGTGATAATGCCGGCTATAATGATACTTCGCTGGCAACTATCATTGGATTGCCTCGAACCACGGCGGCTCAAAATATAAAGGATGCTGTTTCGGCTTTTGGATTAACCGCCATTGATGACCCAGCACCTGAGCAAGGATTATTTGACCGAAGTGACAACGTACATTTTGCGGCCAAGGGTATCCCCGCTCCTACTTTTTCCTTGGGTTTTCAATCGTTTGATGGGGAAGTGACCAAGTACTATCACCAACCTGGTGATCATGCCGATAATATGGATTACGGCTATTTGGAAAAATTTTTTCGGGCTTATGTAATGGCGGGCAGAAATATCGCGAACGATCCTGTGACACCTTTTTGGACCGCTGGTGATAAATACGAAAGTGCCGGTAAGAAATTATATAATAAATAGTAACGGAAAACGAATCTGAAAGGCCTATATTTTTTCGAAAATGAGCGTGGCATGACCATTGGCTATATTGAACAAGGTAACTTGTTCGCTGTCAAAGGAAGTGACATCCCAGGTGGCATTAAATTCGTTTAGAGGAATCTGAGTTCCGAAATCAAGCTGCACTTCCAGTTCTTCGGATCCTAAGACGCTCCAACTACCATAGTACGTATACACACCAGCGGTTGCTGAAACAACACCACCGCTTTGATAATCTAATGTGAACGACCCGTACGCGCTGGTTTGATTATTGCCATCTTTACTGTATGATGCGACAATCCACTCGCCTTGTATGAGGGTATCTATAAGTTGTTGTCCAACTCCAATGCCGCAATTAGTAGCCGGTGACCTCCCAAAGTAAAGATGATCCATGGTGTTATTACCACCTTTGGGATCCTTTAATTTGATAGTTTGTGTGTTGCTTTCCAAAACGCTCCAATCCTCATTGAGCACTTCGAAAGGATCATTACCCCCGGTTAATTCAAATTCGAGCATCAAACTCAGGGTACCTTCATACTCGGATAAATTCCAGTAACCGTTACGGGTTTCGGTAGCGCCTGCTGCAGTTATTGTACCGGAAGTACTAAAAGTAAATTCAAAGGAACTATAATTACAAGTCTCATCCAATCCGTCATTGTCATAAAGGTTTATAAACCAAGAAGCAGAAGTAAGCTTGTTGACAAATGCAATGGGATCGATCACATTTCCGCTTAGGTCACATTGGGCCGAGGTTATACTTGAAGTTAACTCTTGATTATTGCTTACCATCGTGGTGGTACCGTCGATCAAGACGCCCATGGGGTAATTAATGGAAATATAAATGTCGTCCTGTATATAATTAAGGTAGGCAAACCACTCCTCGCTGCTGTTTAAGGTCACAAAACCGGTTTCCTCGCTTACATTATTGTAGATAAAACAACTTATGGGATACTCAAAATCGACACAGGTATAGGTATCATCAATATCATTTTGACAGTTGTCAATGATACTGGTAAGCGCAGCTTGACTTCCAACTTCAACCTCATTAAACCCTTCAAAAACAACTCGGATAGGAAAAATAATTTCCAGTATATCAATATCGTTGGCAAATTCATCGAAAATTGCCTGAATCAACCCAAAATCCTGTTCATCCGAAATAATCAATTTCTGCTCATTGACAACCACTGTTACAGGTAAACGTACCGAAATACAACTACTTCCATCAATAATATTGTCCTTATAGCCGTCATTTTGCGAAGCACTCAGAAGCATGCCCGTGAGTACAGAATCCAGGGTAATGGTTTCCTCTTCATTGGTTTCGTCTATAAATTCCTGCTTTTCTTTTTGACAAGACGTACCTACCATCAACAACAATGTAAATAGTAATATGGGGATGTTACGGATGGATCGCATGTTCTTTATCTGGATACCTTTATACTTTAAAACAGCCTAAGTTCATTTTACCCTACTTAGATCGTTTTATTTTCTGAAATATATTTAATTTGTATTTTACAATGTATGAAAATATCCAATAATGTCTGTGAGGAAAAAACCTATAGCCGTCTTTACAGCGAGTACAGTGCGTCAATATGGAATTTTCTATACTTTAAATGCGGTGACTCTGCCCAGGCAGACGACTTATTGCAAGAAGCCTTTATAAAATTATGGCAAAACTGTGCGAAGGTTTCTTCCGAAAAGGCCCGTGCATATCTCTATAAGGTATCTAAAAACATGTTCTTGAATGAAGTTGCCCACCAAAAAGTGGTACTTCGGCATGCAAAACAACATACACCACGTATCAATGCTCAATCCCCTGAGTATTTATTGGAGGAAAAAGAGTTTCAACAACGTCTTCAGAATGCTATAGGGAACCTATCTGAAGCCCAGCGGACCGCCTTTTTACTCAACCGGATCGAAGGGAAAAAGTATGCCGAAATTGCCGAAATTTTGGAAATTTCGGTGAAAGCCGTGGAAAAACGGATGAGTATGGCCTTGGCCTCCCTGCGCAAAGAGATCGACCAACTGTAAAAAGAAGGTAGGGTAAATGAGTAGTTAATTGTTTCATTAATGAGTATGGACAACGAAAATATGAAAAGAGAAGAATTGCTTCATAAATACTTGAATGGCACGGCAAGCCCCGAAGAAATTGAAACTTTGAGGCAGGACGACCGTTACGCCCTCTATGTAACGATCGCAGATGCCAGCAAAGAATTTGAACCACCGGCATTTGATGGTCAAAAGAATTTTATCGAAATCGAGTCAAAAAAGCAAGGAGTTTCCAAGGTCCGATCCCTAAATCCGGCCAGAACCTGGCTGAAAGTTGCCGCTGCGGTGGCCATTCTCTTTGTGGGATTTTTACTTTTTCAGAATGGTGAAACCACCATATCTACTCAAGTTGCCGAAAAACAAGAAATCTTGCTTCCGGACGCTTCCGAAGTACACCTCAACGCCAAAACTAAGATTTCCTATTATAAAAATAGTTGGGATTCAGACCGGACGCTGGAGTTGGATGGTGAAGCCTTCTTTAAGGTGAAAAAAGGAAGTAATTTTAGTGTGAATACTACTCATGGTATTGTAGAAGTGGTGGGCACAGAGTTCAATGTATTTGTTCGTGACAGCCTGTTTCAAATTAGCTGTTATGAAGGCCTGGTGCGTGTCTCGTATGCAGACAAATCGCTGGAAGTACCAGCCGGTACCCGTATTCAACTTATAAACCAAAAAAATCTGCGTAAAAGCGCAACCGTTGCTGTTTCTCCTAATTGGATTACAAATGAAAGTACTTTTGAAAATGTATCCTTATCTTTAGTACTTGAAGAATTAAAAAGACAATATCCAATTAAGATAACCTCCCATACTATTGTAGATAAGAAATTTACCGGAAGCTTTACACATAAAGATCTAAACGTAGCCTTGCGATCCATTTGCGATCCATTGCAGGTAGAATTTACAATATCGGGCGAAGAAGTAACGCTGCATGCGAAGAAAAACAACTAGTCTTGTTTCTTTTTTATTACTAATCTTTCTATGTTCCAGCCAACAATGCTACGGCCAAACTTTGGAACAACTCCCACTTGCAACCGTTCTAAAATCACTCGAAACCAAACACGATGTTAGTTTTTCATACGTGGCAAATGAAATCTCCCAAATCCGAATAATTTCCCCTCCCAATGATCTAACCCTAGAAGAGGATCTGGGTTATTTGAGAAATCGCACACCTTTTCAGTATACCAAGATCGATGATCGATACATTTCGGTGACCAAAGTGGTTGTGTCGTCTTCAAATTTCTGCGGAAGGATACGGGACGCACTCACAGAAGAGCTTCTGGAAGGAGCCAATATCATCGTGGGTCAAAATCTATACGGCACTGTAAGTAATAGCAACGGACTTTTTTTTATTCCGAATGAATTCTACAACGATGTAATTACGATCCAATATTTAGGGCATCAACTGCTGGTAGTCCAGGTGGCAGATCTTTCTGAAAATTGTCCGAATATTATGTTGCAGCCCACTTTCTCCCAACTCAATGAGGTATTCCTTCAGCACTTTTTGGTTCAAGGAATTGACCGAAATTTAAACGGCTCAACGACGCTTACAGCGGATAATTTTGGACTGCTACCAGGCCAAACCGAGAACGATGTTTTGCAAATGGCGCAAGTGATCCCCGGCGTAGAAAGTATAAACGAAACTATTTCGACTATAAATACCCGGGGTGGTAGTAATGATGAGAACCTCATTTTATGGGAAGGAAACCGAATGTACCAAACCGGACACTTTTTCGGACTCATATCAGCATTCAATCCTTACCTCACTCAAAATGTGAGTATCTATAAAAACGGAACTCCTTCCCAATATGGTGAAAGTGTTTCGGGGGTTATCGATATTACCTCCAGCGATCGCATTGCATCGACACCGGAAGGTGGCGTTGGTATAAATTTATTACATGCCAATGCATTTTTAGAATTGCCTATTTCAGATAAAATGGGTATTCAAATATCGGGAAGAAAATCCATCAACGAAGTTTTAGAAACCCCTATTTACAACACCTACGCGCAACGGATATTTCAGAATAGTGAGATCACCAATGTTTCAAATAACCAACAATCCATGGAAGTTGAGGCCAATGAGAACTTTAGTTTTTACGACGCCGGCCTCAAACTTTTATGGGATATTTCAGAAAAAGATAAAATCAGAATTAATTTTTTAACCATCAACAATGCACTCGATTTCACCGAAACCCTTGTTGGAGTGGCAGAATCCAAAACCAGCAAATTGGAGCAAAGAAGTCTGGTGGGTGGCATCTTTTGGGAGCATGATTGGTCATCAACATTTAATACCCAAGCCCAGGTTTATAGCTCCTATTATTTGTTGGAGGCATTAAACTCAGATATTTTTACTACTCAGGAATTGTTTCAGGAGAATGAAGTATTGGAGTTAGGCGCCAAAATAAACGGACAGCTTACTTTAAATGACAGATTTCAATTGAATGGTGGTTATCATTTTTCTGAAATAGGAATTGGAAACACACAGGATGTTAATTTACCCCGGTTTCTGGACTTTAGTAAAAATGTGTTGCGCTCGCATATCGTTCACGGTAATTTACGCTACCAATCGCAGGATAAGCGGTCAAATGTTACCGCAGGAATTCGGGTTAATTATTTTGATAAATTTCAAGAAACAGTTGTAGAACCTCGACTTCACTTGCTTCAAAAAGTGGGTAAAAGTGGTTTTGCCGTGGAAGTTTCGGGCGAATTAAAAAGTCAAACGGCCACACAGCGTATCGATTTTGAAAGTGATTTTTTGGGGGTAGAAAAAAGGCGTTGGGTGTTGACAAATAATGAGGATATTCCTATCAAAAAAAGCAAACAGATATCGACAGGCTTGGTATACAATAAATATGGCTGGTTTATAAATGTGGAAGGATTTTATAAGGAGGTGACGGGTATCACAAGTAGGAGTCAGGGGTTTCAGAACCAATTTCAATTTATGAATACCACAGGAAATTATGAGGTGTTGGGCGTTGAATTTATTCTGAATAAAAAGATCCGAGACTTTAGTGGGTGGATCACCTACTCCTACAATGAGAATACCTATCGATTTGACGCTTTTACTCCCAGCGAATTCCCGAATAATATCGATGTAAGGCACACGGCCAAGTTGGCAGGTGCTTACAACGTGAATAACTACAAAATTGCAATGGGTCTTAATTGGCGTTCCGGGAAACCCTTTACCACTCCGGTAGCAGATGAAGCGTTTATCATTGTTGATGAAATTCCTCAGATACAATTTAATGCACCCAATGAGGAACGACTACCGGACTACATGCGTTTGGATGTTTCTGCTGAATATCTCTGGAAGATTTCTGAAAATGTGGATGCTCGTATCAATTTGGCTTTGCTCAATCTTTTAGACAAAAAAAATACCCTCAACATTAGATATGTCTTAGAAGTTGAGGATGACGAGATCACGGTAAACCGAATTGAAGAGATCTCATTGGGCTTTACTCCCAATCTATCAGTCCAGGTTCTTTTTTAGGTTACTCAGCCTGTGGGAAATCATATATTTTTCGAGCGTATAGGAATTCTTTGATATATAAGTTACTGTAATGAAAGAATTTAGCCGTATAAATCTCACGGTATGAAATCTCTGATACGTTACTTACTCTTTTCGTTCGCTTTATTGTTAACTGCAACAACTCAAGCACAAAGCTGTTCCGAAGGCATTTCGGTTATTAACGAGTTATGGCAAAATTTCGATCCCTTGGACCTTATTAACAATAAGGACGGACTCGCACAACAAACGAACAAGTTAAAAACCGAACTCGCTACCTTTGCACAATTCAGTTTACAAAAAAATGCACCACGAATGCTTCCTGTGGGCAATTCAGAAAAAAAAATAAATCTGAAACAACACAAGAAGCGCATCTTTCTGACCACACCCTTGAAACAGGATCTTGTCACGCTTACCATCACTCGCCCGGAAACTTCCAGTGAAGCACGTGTCACTATTTGTTCGCACACCGCGAAGGGGCAGACCGAAAATTTGGAAAAAGTGATCATTGCACCGCAGGGAGAAGGAACCGTTGCCATACCTCTAACCAATACCCAAGGGAAAATATTGAGCATAAGTATCGTTAATCTGGGGACCGCTAGGATTAATTACAAGATCACCGCGCGATAAGAACTCTACCAATTTTAGAAAAGGATCAGGACTCTCAAGGGAGTTCTTTTTTATTGGGTGTTATCCAAAAAATCATAAGGAAAAATCCCTCCATGAATTCCCTTAGCGGAAATCATATATTTTTTGATCGTACCGGATTTCTTTGATACTGAAGCAGTTAGTTGGATATACTTTAGCACCATAATCAATACTAATTTAATATCTCACATTATGAAATCTTTAAAAACACTTCAGATTATGAAACTAACAAAAATTACACTAGTTGCCTTTATGTTCGCTGCATTTTCATTTCAGTCGAATGCACAAACGTGCACTACAGTAATCAAATCTAAAACCGGAAAAGTATATTCGGCCAATCCTGCCAATATAACTGCAACTGCCACGTCGAATCAGGTAACGGTAAAAATTAAGAAGACTGCCGGAAGAGCCGAAACACAGGTGAATGTATACGTTGATAACGTGATGCAGCCCAATCCTATCAATTACGACAATGGAACTTACATCCCTTCCGGATGGCAAACGCGAACGCTTAACAATGTAAACGGAAAGCAGATCAAAGTAAAAGTAGTTAATCAATCTGTCGCTAATACGTTCAGCTATAGCCTTAAGATCATTGGGGAAAGCAGGTCTATCGCCAGCACCGGAGGAAAAGTTGATGGTACGCTTATCGGGCAGCAGAACAAAACAATCTATACCAACGGATCCTGCACATCCAAAACTCAAATTATCGTCCGAAGAAGATCCGGAAATGCACGGGGTAACATTAGAGTTTGGGAAAAGAGACCGAACGGTAGCTGGGCATTTTTAAGCCAATACACCAAAACTATAGAGCAAGGAGACGACAAAAAGATCTTTGTGGTCAATTCAAACAAAAAACTCAAAGTTGAATTGCGCAATGTATCGGTAGGGAACACTATTGGATATCGAATGAATGCATTGGCCAAGAGCTAAAGTGGATATCAATCAAAAAAAGCCAGTTCATAGATGGTTTTTGGACTGGCTTTTATATTTAACTCAAGCAAAATATAAATGAACCTAATAGGAGTATCGATTCTCTATGAGCTCATTGAAATTTAAAACAGACAAATTTTACTAGCAACGGTGTAAAGCAAATATCAAAATCACGTAATTATGAAAACTATAAAAACAATTTTTAGTTTGGCATTGCTAATAGGCATGTCATATCAGATCACTGCACAAACATGTCCTACTATATTAAAAGAAAAAAACGGTACCGTTTATTCGGTAAATCCTGCCATTTTTAAAGAAACGGGGACATCAGATCAAACTTCAATAACAATCAGAAAAACAGATGGCAGAGCCAAGACAGAAGTATACTTCTTTGTTGATGGTGTACAACAAGGAGGAAAAATGACCTTTAGTAGTGGCCAAGGAACAAGGACGAAAAGTAGAACAGTGAACAACACAAAAAATAAGGAAGTAAAGGTGAAGATCTACAACAGGTCAGTTTCGAATACCTTCAAATACAACGCTAAAATTTATGGCGAAAAAAGATCGATTTCAGAAGCCGGCGGACCTTCAAAAGGTTTACTTATAGGGCAGCAAAAGAAGACCATCAAAACCATCGATCCCTGTACTCCCAGAACAAAGGTGATCATTCGAAGAAGGAATGGTGTTGCCAGAGCGACAGTTCGCGTCTATAGACACAATTATGGTGCTAGTTGGAGTTTGATGCCTGCGCACAGTTACCTGCTCGAGCAAGGCGATAATTCAAAGATATTTACGGTGGAAACCGACAAAAAGATAAAGGTTGAACTTCAAAATATCTCTATGGGTAACACCTTTAGCTATACGATGAACGCCTTGGCTCAAAATTAATGGGGTTGGGCTTAACCTTCGGCGAATTAGATTAATCCGAAGGTTAAAGTCCTTGTAAACAACACTATAAACTACGGATTTTTCCTACCAGAATTCATGTATTCTGAGATGCTCCTAGAATTCAGCGAAGGAAAATCAACTTATCTCAATTACTTTAGTTTAATCTTATAAATCACTAATTATGAAACAGATACTCATCACGCTTTTGATATTAGCTCCAGTTGTCATCTTCGCACAACCTAAAGTATACAGCATCGAACCCGCTCCTAACCAGGAGGTCGCCTATACAGGAAATCTTTCTGAAGGAACTGTTCTAGAGGATTTATCCTGGGCATGGAGTAGTTCTATCGCCTGCTTTCCGGAAACTCAAAAACGAAAATTTACAGGAAAACACTTATTCTTTACCGGAATCATTCCCAAGTACAGTGAAATGACTGTCACGGTTATACCCAACGACCCAAGCCAAAATTTTAGTGTGTATGCCTATGAAGTCGGGGTGGACAACTACGACTTAGTACCATATCTGGAACGTTGTATTCGCTGTGAGGCGGACCACAAACGGGAGCGTAATTTTGTGGGACGAGCCCCGCAAGATCATACCCGGACTGTGGGCAACTTAGTGGCTATCAATCGTCCTTACAGAGTAGTCATTGGTGTAACTGGGGCTGATGGATTAGATCAAGGAGACTTTACACTCAAAATAGCCATGAAATCCCGATAATTCGGATCGTTTGAATAAACATCACTTTTTAATATAAATGCTTACCTTACAGTAACTAACCAAATTTGATTATTTTGAAGTTTCAGATCGCCTTCATAACTGCTATGATTTCAATGACCTTGTTCTCACAAGAGATTACGGTAGTTGACAGTCTTACTCAAATTATAGCGACCACATCCAATGATTCGGTTATAATGGACACCTACAATAAGTTGCGGCGGGCAACCTATTACGGTGACCCTGAGGCTTCGCATGATTACACTGAAAAGTTTCTGGAGTATGCCGAAAAAAGAGATGACTCGGCTCATATGGCTCTTGCCCACTATTATTTAGGCAATAGTAACGTTACTGCCACAACGTACAAAGAGGCATTGAGTCATTATCTTTTTTCGATGGAATATTACGAGCGAAAAAAAGATCTAGCAAGATTGCCATCGGTGATCAATGCTATTGGGAATGTTTATGAGAAGCAATTGAATGATACCCTCGCACTCAAATACTATAGACAGTCACTATCGTTGAGTAGGGAGATTAAGGACTTACGTCGGGTATCCATAGCACTTGTAAATATTAGCAACATACTTCAAAATCAAAACAATTTTCAAGAGGCAATCGTGCATTTGGAGGAATCTATTACAATTGTTGACCAATTAAAAAAGGAGGACCCGTCAATGATCCCTAAGTTGGCGCAGCAAGAGCATATAGCCAAGATCAATTTAGCAGCGGTATATTTAAAAGAAAATAAGATGGACAAATCAAAGTCCATTTACAACGATCTTATTGATCGAGTGGATTCTATCGCCGAAACCTATATTTACGGCCACGCACTTAATGGATTGGGGAAAGTGTCCTTCGAACAGGGCAACATCAAAGAAGCTGTCCTCTATCTGGAGGCATCCTATCGAACATTTTCTCAAAATAACTTTACACAAGATCAACTTAGCATGATGCCAGAATTGATCGATGCATATAAGGCTAATAAAAATGATGCCAAGGCACTCTCTCTATTTTATGCTTATAATACGCTCAAAGATTCACTATTCTCTACCGAAAAAGATAAGCACTTAACTGAAGCGCTTCAAAAGTACGAAAGTGAAAAAAAGGAAAGACAGATTGCCGAGCAACAACTCACCATAGCACAAAAGAACAGACAAAAGAACCAAATACTGTTTGGACTTATTGTTCTTGCGGGGTTCGCCGTTTTACTTTGGATATTCTTCCGAAAAAGATTAAAATATCAAAAAACGATTGCCAAGCAGCGAGATATTCTTCAGCATCAAAAAATAACCGATCTACAACAAAAAAATAAGCTAACGGCTATGAACAGTATGATCGAGGGACAGGAAGCCGAGCGATTGCGCATTGCAAAAGATCTACATGACAGTCTGGGGGGACTTTTAAGCACGGTGAAAGCACACTTTGGTTCCATCCAAAAGGAATGCAAAGATCTAAATAAAGTGCCACTCACCGAAAAAACTAATGAGCTCATAGATGAAGCCTGTATTGAGGTTCGGCGTATTTCGCACAATATGATGCCGCATGCCTTGAGTCTTTCTGGACTTGAAGGTGCCGTTCAGGACATTGCCGAACGATTGAACGATCAAGAATATACCGCTACTTTTGAAGTTAATAATCTTCCAAAAATGGAACCTACCCGTGAGATAATGGTCTATAGATTGGTGCAGGAAATTGTATCCAACATTAGGAAGCACGCGAATGCTCAAAATGTTTTTATTCAGTTGTTTGGACATCAGAAGGAGATCAATTTGATCGTGGAGGATGACGGAGCAGGTTTCGATTACCAGAAAGCTGTTTCGAACGGTGGATTAGGGCTGAAGAGCATCAACAGCAGAGTGGCGTTTCTGGATGGAAAGATAGAATGGGACACCCATCCCGGTCGCGGAACTAATATTAACATTAATATGCCAGTGTTATGATCAATGTATTTATAGTGGATGATCATCGAATGGTCATCGAGGGACTGCAGTTATTACTTCAAAATGAGGCCAATATTTCGGTAGTGGGTAATGCACTAAGTGGTGAAGAAGCGATTGAATGTATTCCTGCACAGACCGTAGACGTTGTACTTCTGGACATCAATATGCCTGGAATTAATGGAATTGAAACCTGTAAACAACTACTCAAAGCAAATCCTGAACTCAAGATTATCGCAATTTCCATGCACAAAGAAAGTAGTTTGATAAAATTAATGCTGGGTAATGGTGCGAAGGGATATGTACTTAAAAATGCGGGGCAGGACGAAGTTATCAATGCTATAACCTCTGTATATGAGGGAAAAAATTATTTGGACGATACGGTCAATGAGATTGTCTTAAAGAGTGTCATGAACCAATCGGAACAAAAAAGTACGAATCCGTTTCCCTCGCTATCCCCTCGGGAAAAGGATGTGCTCCAATGTATTTTGGACGAGCTAACCACCAACGAAATTGCAGATAGATTGCATATTAGTTTTGGGACAGTGGAAACACATCGTCGAAATATGCTTATCAAAACCGGAGCACGAAATACCGCCGGGTTGGTGCGAATAGCTCTAGAGTATGAGTTAAACACCTAATATTTTAACAATAAATAACCTCTCATGAAATCTCACATCATAATTGCATTAATAGCACTGCTTGCTGTAGGTTGTGCTTCCGAAAATGAAAAACAGGGGCTGGATAAAATCGCAGATCTTTATCAGGCAAAGACTTCATACTCGAAGAGTTTTAATTCGAGTGCGGGTATAAAATCCATGTCCAAGTTTAATGTTAAGGTAAGTGAAAGTATACGTATCGATACGCTGGAACCAACTGTATCTACCGCCAACATTGCAATGTTGATGTATGAAAGTTTTACAGATTCTGAAAAGGGTGACTATACCCACATTGATGTTGAACTTGTAAATAGTAAGAATGATACGGCGGCATATTATTATCCGGTGGACGTGCTAAAGGATTTGAGTACCAAATCGAATAGCTATAAGGTTTTTTCTGAAAGTTTGGTGAATGGAAACTTTGATGCTGTTGATGCGATCAGTGATAAGAAGGAAATACCCAATAGTATGGCGGAAGGCCTAAAGGCCAAGATCAAGCAAATGGAAAGTCGGTTTGGAAACTTACATGATTATGAGCCCTTCGGAATTGCCGAATTGAGTGATGAACAAGGTAAGGCATATCAGTTTCAGGGTTACCTGGTTTTCGGGAATGGTGTGCGGAAACCCTATTTTACGGTTGCCGATGCTGCTGCGGAAAATAACAAACTGATTGGTTTCAGAATTTTTTAATTCAGAATAAAAAAAAGAGCCCATTCATAAAGAACGGGCTCTTTGAGTAGAAACGAATTTTTCTAATTCATAGCAATTAGACGTTATTCCTCAATTCGCTCTACCAGGCATCAATCAAAGATAATCTTAACTTGTTGGGTCTAAATATTTAACCGTCCAGTAGATGGCTGGTAATAGGAAGTTCTCACCGGTGTCACCTCCTTGAAGAAGTACTCCGTCGATAGTTCCACCATTCCATACTCC